>DGYFJ06201__coassemble_516_pt1 | contig 73856 bp, 61 predicted proteins | sample DGYFJ06201__metabat2_low_PE_011 | metagenome-assembled genome bin DGYFJ06201
GTTGCGAGGTAGCTGATATAAAGGCGGCAGATAGGGAATTGGTGAGTAAGTACGCTTTTTTGGACATTGGATTTGCTATACTGAAAACAAGATAAAGGCACACAGAACAATTGAAAGGATGGTAAATATGGTGTACCTGCTGCTTTTCCTCGTGCTGCTCCCGTTTGTGATTCTCTCCGGCCTTGTAAAAAGCGCAAGATAAGCAGGCAATTTATCCAATATATGTACGAAACACGGTTCGGAAACGGTCTGCTTCTTAACCGTGTTTTAGTATATTTCACAAAATGATTGGCTGGGCCGCGTTTGGATTGACACACCGTGAAATATTCGTTAGAATAAGGAAAATGTGATTTTTCACGGCATAGGGGGAGACAAAATGGACTTTCGCCGTATGGAAATGCGCGACTTTGAGCAGGTTCGGCTTTTGTCGCAAAATTTGGCGCAAATGCACGCGCAGCAGCGGCCGGACGTCTTTCTCCCACCCGAAGCGATGACAAAAAAGGAATTCAAAAAACGCGCAATGCGAAAAGAAGCTTTCGGGATTGTCTGCACAGACGGCGCATCTGTCGCCGCGTACTGCTTTTGCCGCGTGAAAGCGTGGGGTCAAAAAAACAAAGTGGCTTGTCCGCGAAGAATTTTGTGGATTGATCAATTTTTCGTCGATTCCGCTTTTCGGAGCAAGGGCGTCGGCACGGCGCTGACGCAGTATATTCGCAAGACGGCGGTACAGCTTGGCTGCAATAGTATAGAGCTGGATGTGTGGGCGTTTAACGAAGACGCGCGCGCCTTTTACACGAAGCAGGGCTTTTCCGAGCAAGGCCGGCTTTTAGAGCTGCCCGTTTTATAAAATCCATCCGAATCGTAACCCATGCGCCGCGGTTGCCGCGCGCAGCTATATAAAGGAGAGAAATTGAAATGAAAGCCTTGAAACGCTTCGGAAACGCGCTGACCTCGCGCGCGGGCGCATACATTTTTTATGTGCTCGCCATGCTTGCGGTCGTTTTCCTGGAGAGCGCGACTTGGGCGTATACCTGGATTGCCGAATTGTATCCGCTCGGCAGCCAGTTTGTCCCGACGCTGCGCATTGTAATCCTTGTATTTGCCGGACTTGACGTGCTGTACCTGCTTGCGCGCGCCTTTTCCAAAACGGAGGAGCTCAATAAACCCCTCAAGGTGTTCCGCGCCGTCTTTGTTCTTTCGGCAGTCGTAAGCCTTGTCGCGTTCATCTACACGTTCGTGTTGGTGTTCGGCCTCGACAACGGCGTGCAGGCGACGCTGTTTGCGCGCGGCCTGCAGGCAATCACGCAGTACCTTATCCCGCTGGGCTTCGTCTGCCTGCTGCCGCTGCCGCTGCTTTTCACGACGACCCCTCTGAAGACGGCCAAGGCCGCGGTCGCTTCGGCGCTTGTCGCGGTGCTTATCGTGCTGCCTTTGCAAATCGATTTCGGCTCCGGCGAGCTGACCGCCGACGAGCTTCCCGCGCTGACAATGCGCTCCGAGGACCTGCTGGCGGGCGCAGCCGTTTCGTTTGAAAGTCTTAAGTCCGGCGAAGAAGCGGACGCCGCGAACCTGCTCGACGGCGACGACAAAAACTATTGGACCCCGCAGGACCCGGCGCGCGACCCGGCCGAAGGGCAGGAGGACGGCAACAACAGCTACGTTGAATTCCAGCTTCCGCGCGCGGTGACATTTAACACCGCCATTATCGAAGAGGAAGGCAACGAGGCGCAGTATTTCCGCCTGCAGGCCTTTGTGGACGGCGAGTGGGTCACGGTCTATCAAAGTGAAAAGATTCAGGCGATGCGCCTTTGCAGCTTCGACGCGGTCACGACCGACCGGGTGCGGTTGTCCGTGGACAAGTTCCGCAGCAGCGATACGCCGGTGCGCATCCGTGCGCTCCGCCTGTACAACGAGCCGCAGCGCGCCGCCGAGGATTTTGAGGTAACGGCGTACCAGCGTCTCGACGGCGACGTGCCGACCGAGATTCTTGCGCGCGGCGAAGCGTATGCGCGCAATTACGCCCGCTTCTACGACGTCTACAGCACGGTGCTTGTTTTCGCGGCGGTGCATTGGGACGAGCAGGGCAATATGAACTTCGGCGACATCGGCGAAGAAGGCTTTGCACGGGAGATTGCGGCGCTGCGCGAGCTTATCTCGATGCGCTCCAATCCCGACCACCGGGTCAAAATCATTGTGACGGCTCTTGCGGACGGCGCCTGGGGCGACGGGCACAACGGCGTCAACACCTATATGGCGCAGTATTGGGAATCGGTCGCGGACAAGATTGTTGCGTTCGTGGAAAAGTATGATTTTGACGGCGTGGACATCGACTGGGAGTATCCGCAGACCGCGGCGGACTGGGCGGTGTACGACCAGTTTATTGCGCGGCTCGACGACGGCATGAACGCCGGCGGGCGCGAACGTATCCTTTCCGCGGCGCTGTCGGCCGGCAGCCTCGGCATGGCGCCCGAAACGCTTGCGCGCTTTGACCAGATTCAGTTTATGGCGTATGACGGCAGCGACATAGACGGCTACCAAAGCTCGCTGCAGCAGGCGCAGGAGGGACTTAAAGCGTTCCGGGAAAGCGGCGCGGATTTGTCGCAGATTAACATCGGCATCGCCGCCTACGGCCGGCCGGTGAACGGTTCGCCGTACTGGGCGACCTGGCGCGATTTGGACGAGGCGAATTACTGGGACAGCAAGTATTACAACGTCGCGGACGCCGGTCAGATTTACGAGGGCACGTTCTGCGCCCCGGCGCTTGCGGGCGACAAGACGGCCCTGGCCATTCTTTCCGGCGCGGGCGGCGTGATGGTGTTCCGCACGGGCTGCGACAAGACGATGGACGACCCGAACAGCGTCGCGTGCGGCATTGAAAACGCACTCGACCGCTACTTTGAAAACTGGTAAATCGGATACAGAGCCGACGGGCGCGCTTATTAAGAAGCGCGCCCGTTTTTGCTGATTAGGATTGCATTTTCCCGCCTGGTTTGCTATAATACGTCAGTAAATTTGCGGTTGTTTTGTATCGGGTAAAGAGGGGCTTGCAGCACATGAAAAAAATCTCTTGCGTCCTCCCGAAATGGGGGCCTTATTCCAAAAAATACAGCGGCATTTCCCGCATTACGGACCACGAGGAACAGCAGGGCGTGCGGTTCGACCTGGTGGTGAGCCCGGCGCTTGCCAATACGAACACCTGCCCGCCCAACGTGACCATTCCCGTCGGCGTCCACCCGTGGACGGCGCGCGCGGATTACAGCCATTACGCGTACCGCTGCGATTTGGAGTGGAAGGACGTCATTTACGCCGACGTCGCCTTTACGCGGCTTACCGATGAAAGCGTGCTGGTATGCACGACCCTGGTCAACAATTCGGAGATGACGCAGAATTTTCTGGTCAACTATTTTTCCGCGCTGGAATTTCCCGGGCGGAAAACGGCGAAGCTGTCGCTGCCCGCGCGCTGCGTCTGGAAAAAAGCGACGGACTATGCCGCCTATGCCTATCGCACGCCGCGCCCGTGGGACGCGCAGTGCATGGACGCCATGAAAAAGGGCGAGTTTTTGGACGACCGGTTCACAGAGCGCAAGGGTCTCGGCGACCGGGACGACAACCGCTATATTTTGCAGAAGTTCCCGCGCTTCGGGGAAGAGGCGGGGGATTCGGTCTCCTATACGCTTGAAACCGACCGCCCGTTTTCGGAGCCGGTGCTCACCGTTCGCTACCGGACCGTGGACGCGCGCGACTGCGCCTTCACGCTCAACGGCGAGCCGGTCGTTTTCCCGGCGACAAACGGGGAAATGGGCCTTGTGCGTTTTCAGACGCCTGCGCTGGCAGAAGCGCGCATCGACCTGTCCTTTGTGTCGGCGGGCACGGGCGCGCTGGAGCTCGACTTTTTAGCCGTTACGCAGCGCGAGGACGCGGAAAAAATCGCGGTTGAAGTAACAGAGAACCCATATATGCCGGAAATTTCCACCGCGCTTCTTTCGGACGGCGCGAAAGCGGAATACCGCTATGCGGGGGTGGAAAAGCCCTTCGTGCTGCGCACCTTTGACCGGCAGACGCGCTTTCGCAATTTCCTGACCGGCGCGCTCGAGGACAGCCCGACCTCCCGCATTACCCAGCCGGACGAGAGCTTCGGCGATATGCTCGAGCAGTTTTCCGGGTCCTTTTCCGAAAAGCACAGCGACCCGGGCTTTTATCACAACGCCGTCGTCCATACCATTTATGCGCAGCCCCATACCGTGCAAAAGCAGTATGCGGTAATCTCCTACGGCGAGACCGATTACCGCGAAAAAGCCGAATATGAAGCTGCCGCCCGGGCGGCAGCGGACGCGGTGGAGCCGGACGGCTTTACGGCGGCGGGCAGGCCGTACGCCTTTTCCTGCGGGCTTTTGCGCGCGGCGCTGTTCCAAAACGTCGTCTACCCGCTATACTGCCACGGCGAATATGTCCCGCACCAGACGCCCGGCAAGCGCTGGGATTCCTTTTACACCTGGGATTCCGGCTTTATCGGCCTTGCCATGGCGCAGTTTGCGCCCGAAATTGCCGACGCGACGCTGGATTTGTATTTTGCGGAGCTTGACAACCCCGACTATGCTTTCCTGCTGCACGGCTCGCCCGTGCCGGTACATCTGTACCAGTATCTGGAAATGCTCAACCATACGAACGACAAGACGCATTTGTACGGCTACTACGACCGCGCCAAACGGTTCTATGAATTTTTGGCCGGCCGCACGCACGGCTCCACGACCGCACGCTTCCAAAGCGGCCTGACGACGACCTTCGACTACTTCTACAACTGCGCGGGCATGGACGACCTGCCGCCGCAAAAGGAGATGTACCGCCGCGGTCTGCAGCGCGTCTGTGCGCCCGCTATTTCCACGTCGCAGGTCATCCGCACCGCAAAGCTTTTGCGCATTGTGGCGCTTCAGCTGCAAAAGGAGGCGGATGTTTCCCGGTTTGACCGTGACATCGAGCGCCTGACAGAAGCCTTGCAAACCTACGCCTGGGACGAGGAATGCGGCTATTTTTCCTATGTCGTGCACGACGGCGAGACGGGCAAGCCGGTGGACAAGCTGCGCGCCGAATCCGGCGAAAACCTTAACAAAACGCTCGACGGCATTTACCCGCTGCTTGCCGGTGCGGTCACAAAGGAACAGGAGCGGCGTCTGCTCGGGCATTTGCAGGACGACCGGGAGATGTTTACGCCGGTCGGCATCAGCGCGGTCGACCGCACCGCCGGATACTATATCACGAACGGGTACTGGAACGGCAACGTGTGGCTCGCGCACCAGTGGTTCGTCTGGAAGACGATGCTTGACCTTGGAGAGACGGATTTTGCCTGGCGGATTGCAGAAACGGCTCTGAAGGCCTGGAAGCGCGAGGTGGAGTATTCCTACTACACCTTTGAAATGTTCAGCATCGAGACCGGCCGCGGCGGCTGGTTCCACAACTTCGGCGGCCTGTCGTCCCCGGTCTGCCTGTGGGCGAACGCCTATTTTAAGCCCGGCTCGCACCAGACCGGCTTTGACGCCTATTGCCTGCACGCGGCGTTCGAGGCGGATTTCCGCGCGTTCTCCGGCAGGTTCCGCAATTATGCCGACCGCCCGGGCACGCTGCTGTTGTGCATGGCCGAATCCGGGGAATACCGCGCGTTCTGCAACGGCGAGCTTGTTCCGGCTTATACGCGTATGCCCGGCGTGCTCGAGCTGCCGTTAGCCCCCGGGGAAAACGACGTCCGCGTTCAGCTTGTGTAAGCCTCTATGATTTTCAATATCTCTTCGTCCGTTTCCGCCGGAATGCCCGCCGTGACGCGCTCCTGCTCGCTTTGCGGGAGGGTGCGCAGGTACACGTCGTAAATTTCCGTCGGCATCGTGCTGCCGCGCTCGTACAGCGCGAGCCGGCCTTCAAACTGCGAAAAGATATATTTCGGCGCCGCCGCCTTTTGGACCTCGGTTGCAAGCGGGGCGGTCCCGTCGCCCGCGCGCAGCGCAAACGCGGCGCCGCAGACGACGAGCACAATCGCGCAAACGACGGCGAGGATTGCGTGTTTCAAAATTTTCTGCATGGCAGCACATCCGTTCTGAAGCTTGTATCGCAGAGCTTGCCCTTATAGCTTTTCCCGGCGCGGCTTTTTTATAAATATTTGTTAAAATTGGAAAAATCTAATGAAAACCCGCGCAGAATATGATACAATACAAACTGTATCCGAATAAAATGCGTTGGTATACGCAAAAAAGACCACGGAAAGGAGCGGCGCGCCCGGGAAAACGACCGGCGCGTACTGCGAAACGCGTATGGCAAAACGAACACACAAAACGGATTCGGAGCGCCTGCAAAAGCGTCAAAAACGATTCGCCGCCTTAATGAAGCACCGCACGGCCGTGACGGTGCTGCTGGCGTGCGCGCTGACGGCGCTTCTGACGGTGCTTATCGTCGGCATCTATGTGCTGGCCTTTGCCGTGTCCTATGTGAACGGAGAGGCGAAGGTCAATCTGGAGGAATATAAGCAGAACCAGGACCAGACGACCTTCATTTACGCCTACGACGACAACGGCGAGACGGTCCAGCTTGCGCGCCTGCACGGCGAGCAGAACCGCGTCTGGGTCATCTATCGGGAAAACCCGGAGGAGAGCACCATCCCGCAGAACCTTGCGAACGCCTATATCGCGCTCGAGGACAAGCGCTTTTACAGCCACCACGGCGTCGACTGGTTCCGCACGCTTTCCGCCGTGATTAAGGACCGCGGCTCGACGGGCGGCTCCACCATCACCCAGCAGCTTATCAAGAATCTGACCGGGGAAAACAAGCGCACGCTCAACCGAAAGTTTTATGAAATTTTGATGGCGCTTAACCTGGAAAAGAACGTTTCCAAGGAAACCGTCCTGGAAGCGTATATGAACACGGTCTATATGAGCCACGGCTGCTACGGCGTGCAGACGGCGGCGGAGACCTATTTCGGGAAAAACGTGCAGGATTTGAACCTTGCCGAATGCGCCTCGCTTGCGGCGATTACGCAGTCTCCCTCCAAAAACGACCCGCTTTTGCACCCGGAGGAGAACCGCAAGCGCCAGCTGACCTGCCTTGCCAATATGGAAGAAGAGGGCATGATTACCAAAGAGGAAAGGGAAGCGGCGGAAGCGTACGAAATGGTGTTTACCAACAGCGAAGGGTACACCCCGTCCGGCGACCTTGCCTCCCAGCAGGTGGAGACGGAAAAATCGGTCTGGAGCTACTATGTCGATTACGTTATCCAAAGCGTCCGCGACGACCTTGTCGACCAGTATGGCTACTCCCGTTCGCAGGCCTCCTCCCTGATTTATTCCGGCGGGCTGCGGATATACGCCGCCGTGGATTTGGACGTGCAGGAGGCGATGGAAAGCGTTTACGTCAACCGGACGGGCTTTCCGAAGTATAACAAGCACATCGACGACGCGCAGTCGGCGATGACCATTATGGATTACAGCGGCCGTATCGTCGGCATGGTCGGCGGCGCCGGCGAAAAAACGGAGAACCGCGGCCTGAACCGCGCCGCGAACTCTTACCGGCAGCCGGGCTCCTCCATTAAGCCGCTGACGATTTACGCCCCGGCCATGCAGGAAAAGCAGATTACCTGGAGCACAAAAATCGAGAACTACGGCATCAAGAATTATTACAGCGACGGGCGGTACGGCCCTGTCAACTACGGCGACGACCCCGGCTCGCCCGGCTCGTATGTGACGGTGCAGAAGGCCCTCGCCATCTCCTACAACACCGTGCCCGCGCAGATTCTGCAGGACCTTGGCTTTAACACAAGCTTTGAATATGCGACGCAGAAATTCCACCTGTCGCACCTTGTGGACCCGACCGATAAGAACACGTCGTCTTTGGCCGTCGGCGGTACCTACAAGGGTGTTTCCACGCTGGAAATGGCGGCGGCGTTTGCGGCGTTCGGCAACGGCGGGAAATACTTTGAGCCGTATTGCTACTACCAGGTTACGAATTCCAACGGCTCGGAGGTGCTTTTGCGGCACAACGAGACCGAGGGCGAGCAGGCCATTTCCGCGGATACGGCGGACGTGATGAACGAGCTTTTGCAGACGGTCGTTACCGACCGCGCGGGGCAGGCGACCGCCCGCAACTACGGGCTGGAAAATTCCCCGCTGTTTGCAAAAACCGGTACGACCTCGGAGGACAAGGACCGCTGGTTCGTCGGCGGCACGCCGTATTACGTTGCGGCGGTCTGGTTCGGCTGCGACACGCCCAAGCAGATTTCCAACTACGTTTCCGGCAACCCGGCGGGCAGCATTTTTGACGAAGTTATGGACCGCGTGCACGAGAATTTGGAGCGCAAGGAATTCCAGAAATTCTCGCCCATTGTCGAGCAGCGGACCTATTGCACGGCAAGCGGCCTTTTGGCGAGCGACGGCTGCACGAGCCGTGCGACCGGCTGGTATTCCAAGGAAAACCTGCCCGGCACCTGCAAGCAGGCGCACGCCTCTACGACGCCGCCTGCGACGACGGTGCCTGCCGGCGAGGGCGCAACGCAGCCGGCAGCACCGCAGACAACCGTACCGTCCGCAACCCAGCCTGCGGACGGTACGCCGGAAACCACCGCGCCCGCCGCATGAGAACGCTTATGAAACAGAAGCTTTTACTGCAAAACGCGAGGGTCGTGGACCCTTCCCAGAAATTGGACGCAGTCTGCGACGTCCTGTGTGCGGACGGCCTGATTGAACGGGTCGCGCCGGATATTCGGGCGTGCGGGGATATGCGGGTCATCGACGCTTCGGGGCTTGTTTTAGCCCCGGGGCTCGTTGATTTACATACGCACCTGCGCGACCCCGGGCTTACGCAGAAGGAGGATATTTTGTCCGGCGCTGCGGCCGCTGCCGCGGGCGGCGTCACCACACTCTGCGCTATGCCGAATACCGCTCCCGCCTGCGACACGCCGGAGACGGTGCGCTATATTTTGGACAAGGCAAAGGATGCGCCCTGCCGCGTTTTGCCGGTCGGCGCCATTACAAAGGGCCTTGCCGGCAAAGAGCTGACCGATATGCACGCCTTAGCCGAAAGCGGGGTTTGCGCATTTTCGGACGACGGCGTCCCCGTGGCGACGGCGGATTTGATGGCAAAGGCGCTCGCGCGCAGCGCGCAGCTCTCTCTGCCCGTTTTTGCCCACACGGAGGACAGGTCGCTTTCTCGCGGCGGCATTGTCAACCGCGGCGTTTGGAGCGAGAAGCTCGGCGTCGGCGGCATTCCCAATGCCGCGGAGGACGTCGGCACGGCGCGTGAGCTGGCGCTTTTGATGAACGCGCCGGAAGGTGCGCGGCTGCACATCTGCCATGTCAGCACCGCGGGCAGCGCCGCCATGCTTGCCGACGCAAAAGCACGCGGCCTTGCCGTCACGGCGGAGACCTGTCCGCACTACTTTATGTTTACGGAAGACAAGCTGGCGCTCGGCGATGCGGATTACCGCATGAATCCGCCGCTTCGCACGGAAAAAGACCGCGCGGCGATAGAGCGTGCGGTTTTGGACGGCGTGATTGACGTCATTGCGACCGACCACGCGCCGCACACGCCGGAGGAAAAGGCGGATTTTCTGACCGCGCCCAACGGCGTCATCGGGATGGAAACGTCGTTTTCGGCGAGCTATACCGCGCTGTGCCTGCCGGGGAAGCTTACGCTTTCCGAGCTGATTTCTAAAATGTCCTGCCGGCCCGCGCAGATTCTCGGCGCAGGCGGCGGCACCCTAAAGCCCGGCGCGCGCGCCGACCTGTTTTTGTTCAACCCGGACGCGTGGTGGACCGTGGAGCCTGCACGCCTGCACGGCAAATCGAAAAACTGCGTGTTCAAGGGCTGCCGCCTGTGCGCCCGTATAAAAATGACGGTCCTTGCAGGACGCATTGTCTTTCAGGAGGAAAATTAGGAGGTTATGATGGGATTTGACAGATTGATTGCGCGCATCCGCGCCTTACAAAACCCGACGGTTGCCGGGCTTGACCCGAAGCTTTCCTATGTCCCGGAATTCATCCGTCGGGAAGCGTTTTCCCGCTTTGAAAATCCGTTCGAGGCGGCGGCGGAAGCCATTTTAACGTATAACAAAGGCCTGATTGACGCGCTTTGCGACGTTGTGCCCGCCGTCAAGCCGCAATGCGCGTATTACGAGATGTACGGCTGGCAGGGTATGCGCACGCTGGCGCAAACGATTGCCTATGCCAAGGAAAAGGGAATGTTCGTTATCACCGACGGCAAGCGCAACGACATCGGCGCGACGATGCAGGCGTATGCGGCCGCGCACCTCGGGGAAACGCAGCTTGACGGCGGCGTGCTGCTGCCCGCCTTTGACGCGGACGCCTTGACGGTGAACGGCTATCTCGGCACGGACGGCATTGCGCCCCTGACAGAGGTCTGCACAAAAAAGGATAAGGGGATTTTTGTCCTTGTCAAGACCTCGAACCCGTCCTCCGGCGAGCTGCAGGACCGCCTGCTCGGCGAAGAACCCGTCTACCGCGCCATGGGCGCTATGTGCGAGCGCTGGGGCGAGGGCACCGTCGGGCAATACGGCTATTCCGCCGTCGGCGCCGTGGTCGGCGCGACGTATCCGCAGCAGCTTGAGGAGCTGCGCGCGGCGCTGCCGCATACGTTTTTCCTGGTGCCGGGCTACGGCGCGCAGGGCGGCGGCGCCAAGGACGTAGCGCCCGCCTTTGACAAAAACGGGGACGGCGCCATCATCAATTCCTCCCGCGGAATTTTGTGCGCGTACCAGAAGGCGGGCTGCGAGGAACACGCTTATGCCGAAGCGGCGCGCAAAGAAGCGATTCGGATGCGCGACGACATCATTTCCGCGCTGTAAGAAAGAGGGGAGCGACGTCCATGAACAAGGGGCAAACGCCGGCCTATCTGCTGCTGGAAGACGGCTCGCTGTTTACCGGGTATTCCATGGGGAAACAGGGGACTTCCATCGGCGAGGTTGTTTTCAACACCTGCACCGCGTCTTACACCTCCCTGCTGTCCGACCCGACCTACTACGGGCAGATTGTGGCACAGACCTATCCGCTCGTCGGCAACCGCGGCGTTTCCGCCGAGAACCGCCCGTCCGACATTATGGCGAACGGCTATATCGTGCGGGAATGGTGCGACGTGACCGACGACGGCGAGCTGTCGCTGGACGCATATCTGCGCAAGCAGGGGATTGTCGGCCTTTGCGGCATTGATATGCGCCGCCTGACGCGCGCGCTGCGCGACAAGGGCTATGTCAAGGGCGCGATTACGGACGACCTTTCCGATAAAGAGGGCCTGCTTCGCCGGATTCGCGCATATACCATTTCCGGCGCGGTGCACGCCATTACGACGCGCGCGCCGCAGCACGTGCCGCTTGCGAACGCGTCCTACCGCGTCTGCGTGCTGGATTACGGCTTCCCGCGGGATATTTTGCGCGGGCTTACCGCGCAGGGGTGCGAACTGGATATTCTGCCGGCCGATTCGACGGCCGAGCAGTTGCTCGCCTTGTCGCCGGACGGTATCTTTTTATCGGACGGACCTGCCGACCCGGACGACGACCCCGCGCTGGTCCGTGAAATCTCGGCCATTATAAAGCTCGGGATTCCCGTTTTTGCCGTCGGGCTCGGCCACCAGATGCTTGCGCTCGCCAACGGGATGGAGATTGAAAAAATGCAGAAGGGCCACCGGGGCTCGAACCAGCCGGTTTTCTGTACGCATACGGGCCGGTTCATGGTTACCGAGCAGAACCACGGTTACGCGGTGCGCCGCGAGAGCGTGCGTTCGGATACGGCGGAAATCCTTTTGTATAACCTGAACGATAAGTCCGTAGAAGGACTTTTGTACCGCTGGTTTTCGGGCTTGAGCGTCCAGTTTACGCCAAGCGCGGACCCGGACAGCTCGACGGCATGGGTGTTCCCGCGGTTTGCGGAAATGATGGAGGAGGCGCGCAAATGAACCGGTCCATTCAAAAAGTCCTGGTAATCGGCGCGGGCCCCGTCGTTGTCGGCCAGTCGAGCGAGTTCGACCTTGCCGCCGTCCAAATGTGCCGCGCGTTGAAGGCGGAGGGCGTGACGGTCGTGGCCGTCAATTCCAATCCGGCGACGGTTATGACCGAGCACGGGGTTGCGGATATCGTTTATATGGAGCCGCTGACCGGGGAGGCCGTCAAAAAAATCATTGCGATAGAGCATCCCGACGCCGTCCTTTCCACCGCCGGCGGCAGGACCGGCCTGGAGATTGGTCTGGAACTTTCGCAAAACGGGTACCTCGAGGAGCACGGCGCGGTCCTTTTGGGCGCGCAGCCCGAGGTGATAAAAAGCGTGCGTTCCCCGCAGGCGCTGCAGGGTATGCTCGAGCGCGCCGCAGAGCCGTTTTTGCCGTCTGTCGTTGCGGCGAGCAAAGCGGAAGCGGCGGCCTTTGCCGAACGGGTCGGGTATCCTGTGCGCATACAGGCCGCTTTTTCGGCGGAAAGCCCGGAAAGCGCTGTTTGTCAAACGCCGGATGCGCTCAAGGCCGCCTTTGCGGATTGCGCGGCGCGCTCTCTGGTCGGGCAGGCGCTTTTGCAAAAATGCGTGGACGACTATAAGGAGATTGAGCTGGTCGTTGTGCGTGACGCGGACGGCAACGCGGTCTGCGTATGCAGCACGGAAAGCATGGATACCGTCGGCGTTCATTCCGGCGACAGCGTTACGGTGCTGCCGGCGCAGACGCTGACCGACGCGGAGCTGCAAAAGCTGCGCCGCGTTGCGAGGAAGCTCACGAACTATTTGCAGATTGTCGGCGTGTGTCTGGTGCGTTTCGCGCTGCACCCGACGAACGGCAGCTACTTTGTTTTGGACGTTGAACCCGAGCTTGACCGTGTGACGGCGTTTATATCGAAGGCGACCGGCTACCCCATAGCCTCCGTCTGCGCGCAGGTTGCGCTTGGAAAACGGCTGTATGAGATTGAAAATCCGCTGACCGGCGTTACTTCCGCGGCCAACGAGCCGGCGCTCGACTACTGCGCGGTCCGCGTGCCGAAGTGGTCGTTCGAATCCTTCGGCGTGAACGTGGACAAGCGCCTGGGTGCCGCCATGAAAGCGACCGGCGAGGCCTTTGCGATAGGCACGGGTTTTGAGCTTGCGTTGATGAAGGCGGTGCGCTCCACCAACCCGAAGTCGCAGCACATCGGGCTGCCGAAGCTTCGCTTGATGACCGACGAGGAGCTGACGGCGCGGCTGCGCACGCCGGACAGCGAGCGGCTTTTCACGCTGTATGAAGCCGTCAAGCGCGGGTATTCCCAAAAGGAGCTGCAAACGCTGACGGGCATTGCGCCGTTTTTCCTCTCGAAGCTGAAAAATATAGCGGATGCGGAATCGGCGCTGGCCGCTTCTCTGTCCGAGGAAACCTATCTGCGCGCGAAGCGCCTCGGTTTTCTCGACACCGTCATTGCCGGCATCTGCGGCGAGGAAACGCTTCCGTTTTCGGCTCGCCCCACCTACAATACGGTCGACACCTGCGCGGCGGAATTTGACGTGCGCAAGCCGTATTTCTATTCGGCGTGGGACGAGGAAAACGAAGCGGCGATGTTTTTAGAGGCGCATCCGCAGCAGAAAAAGAAGGTGCTGGTTGTCGGCGCCGGCCCGACTTCTATCGGACTCGGTACCGACCGCGACTGCGCGGCGTTTGCCGCTTTGCGGACACTGCGGGATTTCGGCTGCGAGACGGTTGTCCTCAACAACAACCCGGCCGCCAATACGACCAATCCTGAAGCGGCGGACAAGCTTTACGTCGACCCCATCACATCCGAGGACGTTGCGGCGGTCTGCGCGACGGAAAAGCCGGACGGCGCGATTCTTGCGTTCGGCGGCGGCGCCGCGGTCCGCTGTGCGCAGGCCCTGCGGGACATGGGCGTTGCGGTCTACGGCCCCGACGACCGCTCGCACGCTTTGCTGAAAAACAAAATTGCCTTCTTCGACCTTTTGGATTCGCTCAATATCCGGCACACGGCCCTGCGGCGTCCGCTTGTCGGCAAGGGCGCGCAGGTCGACGTTTTGACGGACGGCCGGGATTTCCTGATTCCCGGAATCTGCGAGCTGATTGAAAAGGCGGACGTCCATTCCGGCGACTCGATTTCCGTCTACCCGTCCGTTACGCTGTCGGATGCGGACAAGGCGGTGATTGTGGAGTACACCGCGCGTATTGTGGCCGCCTTGCAGGTCCGGGGGCTTTTGAACCTGCAATTCGTTTTGTATGACAACGCGGTTTACGTTTCCGCCGCAAGCGATGTGGCAACCCGCAACATCCCGTTTTTGTCCAAGGCGACGGCGCTGCCGATTGTGGAGTTTGCCACGCGGCTGATGCTCGGCGAGTCTATCTCCGACCTTGGCGTGGGCAGCGGGCTGTACCGCGAACCGTCGCGCGCGTTTGTCCGTGTGCCTGTGTTCAGCTTTGAGCAGCTCGCGGGCACGGATGTGCAGCTCGGCGGGGAAATGCAGTCTACCGGCGAGGTCATCGGCGTGGGCAGGACGTTCGACGAGGCGCTTTTGAAGGGCTTTGTCGCATCCGGAATGCGCATCAAGCGAACGGGCGGCGTGCTGATTTCCGTCGCCGATTCCGACAAGCCCGCCAGCGCCGTGCTGGCCGCGCAGTTCCAAAAACTTGGGTTCAAGGTATATGCGACCTCCAATACGGCAAAGCTTTTGAATGCGAACCATGTGGCGGCAAACGCCGTGCGCAAGCTGCACGAAGGCGGGCCGAATACCCTGACGCTGATTCTGCAAAACCGGCTTTCCTATCTGGTCTCGACCGCGCAGCCGCAGGCGGCGAAAAGCGGGGACGAGGTGCGCATCCGGCGGACGGCCCTGCTGCGCCGCATCCCGGTGCTGCCCTCCGTGGAAACGGCCGGCGCGCTTGCACGCTGCCTTGCGGAAAGCAGCGCGGCGGAGGAACTCCACGTGGAACGTCTGTAAAGGAGAGGAGCATGTTATGCTGCAAGCCGATTTTCCCATTGTTTCCATCAAACGATTGAACGCGACCACCTATTATTTCGTGCTTGCCTGTCCCGCCTTGGCAGAGGAAAGCTGGTGCGGCCGCTTCGTCCATATCCGCTGCGGGGAAAAGCCGCTGCGCCGCCCCATTTCCATTTGCACCATTGACAAGGACCGCGGCCTTCTTTCCCTGGTTTTTGAGGTGCGCGGCGAGGGGACGGCCTGGCTCGCCGAACGAAAGACGGGCGATTTGCTCAACGTGCTGGGACCGCTTGGCAACGGATTTTTCCCTGACCGGGACCGACCCGCGATTTTTGTCGGCGGCGGCATCGGCTGCCCGCCCATGCTCGGCGCCGCGCAGGACTACGGTCCGAACGCACAGGCCATTCTGGGCTTCCGCTCGGAAAAACAGGCGATTCTGCTTTCGGAGTTCCGGGACAGCTGCAAGCGCGTCGACGTCACCACCGACGACGGCTCGCTCGGGCAGAAGGGCTTTGTGACGGATGTCCTGCAAAAGCGGCTTGCAGCACAGCCGAACGCAGCCGTCTATGCCTGCGGTCCGACGCCGATGCTTAAAAACGTAGCCGCGCTGTGCCGGGAACGGGACGTGCCGTGCTTTGTGTCGCTGGAACAGAGAATGGGCTGCGGCGTCGGCGCCTGCCTTGTCTGCGCGTGTAAGACGCACGAGGCGGACGGCGAGCATATGCGCCACGTCTGCAAGAACGGCCCGGTATTTGACGCAAGGGAGGTCGTTTTCGATGGCTGATTTGCACGTAGACCTTTGCGGCGTGCGTCTGAAAAATCCCGTCATTACGGCGAGCGGCACGTTTGGCTTTGGGCAGGAATACGCCCGGCTTTATGACATCCAAAAGCTCGGCGGCATTTCCTGCAAGGGTACGACGCTGCACGAACGGCCCGGCAATTTGCCGCCGCGTATTGCGGAGACGCCGTCCGGGATGCTCAATTCCGTCGGCCTGCAAAATCCCGGCGTCGACGCTTTTTTAAAGGATGACCTTCCCGCGCTCGAAAAGCTCGATTTGGCGGTGCTCGCGAATGTGGCGGGGAGCACGGAGGACGAATACGTCGAAACCATCCGCCGCCTGCAGGGGAGCGCGGTCGATATTATCGAGGTCAACATCTCCTGCCCGAATGTAAAAGCCGGGGGTGTTTCCTTCGGGACGGACCCGAGCGCGGTCGAGCGCATTACGCGGCTTTGCAAAGCCGCCTCCGATAAGCCAATCATGATGAAGCTTTCGCCGAACGTGACCGACATCGCCGAGATTGCCGCCGCCGCGGAGGCGGGCGGCGCGGACGCCGTATCGCTCATCAACACCCTGACCGGGATGCGCATCGACATCCGCACGCGCCGTCCGATTTTGCGCAACAACACCGGCGGCCTTTCCGGCGCGGCGGTTTTCCCGGTCGCCCTTCGGATGGTCTGGCAGGTTGCGAACCGCGTGCAAATCCCGGTCGTCGGCATGGGCGGGATTACGCGCTGGCAGGACGCGGCCGAGATGCTGCTGGCCGGCGCAAGCGCTGTGCAAATCGGCGCGGCGAATTTTACGGACGCCTTTACGCCGCTGCACATCATAGAGGGCTTAAACGCGTATTTGGACGAAAACGGCCTCGCTTCGGTTTCGGAGCTGGTCGGGCAGGTGCGGCCATGGTGATTCTCGCGGTGGATTACGGCGACGTGCGCACGGGGCTTGCCGTGTGCGACGCGCTGGAGCTGCTTGCGTCGCCGGTTGCGGTCCTCAGAGAGCCGGACGCTAATGTGCTTGCGCAAAAAATTGCGGAGGTTGCAAAAGCGCGCGGCGCGCAAAAAATAGTTGTCGGACTGCCCAGAAACATGGACGGAAGCGAGGGCTTCCGCGCGGATGCCTGCCGCAGCTTCGGCGCGCTTTTGCAGGAAGCGAGCGCGCTGCCCGTCGACTTCCAGGACGAGCGCTTGACGACGGTTTCGGCGCATCGGGCGCTGAATGAAACGAACACGCGCGGGAAAAAGCGAAAAGCCGTGGTGGACGCGGTTTCCGCCGTTCTGATTTTGGAGGACTACCTGCGGCGCGCGAAAAACGGCGTGCGCCCATGATTTGACAAAATTTCAGATTCGGTACCGGTATAATGGACGGTGCCGAATCTTTTTTTGTGTGGTGACGCGCTTGGTCGTGTACGTTGATGTGCTGCTGGTCGTCAATCTCCTGATAGACTATCTGCTGCTGCTTTTGACCAAAGCGGTGCTGCGCAAGCCGGTCCGCCGCGTTCGGCTGCTTGCCGGCGCGCTTATCGGCGCGGCGTATGCGCTGACCATTTTCCTGCCGGCGCTGCCTTTCCCGGTATACGTCCTCCTGCATCTTGCCGTGCTGACCGCCATCGTGGCCGCCGCTTTTTCTCTTCACGGAATTCGGGATTTCATCAAAACCGCCGGTGCGTTTTTCGGCGTCAATTTCCTGTTCGCAGGGCTTATGCTGGCGCTGTATCTGTTTTATAAGCCGGCGCAAATGCTGTACCAAAACGGCGTGGTGTATTTTGACCTCGATATCCGCCTGCTTCTGGCGCTGACCCTGCTTTGCTATGCGACTTTAACCGTGCTGACCCGGCTGCTGCGGCGCAAAGCCCCGGACGACCGGCTGTTCGACGTCGTACTGTGCAGCGGCGGAAAAAGCATCCGGGAAAAGGCGCTTCTGGATACGGGCCACGGTCTTAGCGACGGATTTTCGGACCGGACCGTCGTCGTTGCCGAGCCGCGCGTCGTCCGCTTTTTGGCGCCGGAAACGATTTCCGCTTTCCTTGCAGACGGTGCGCCGCCAACCGGCGCTGCGCCGCCCGTCCGCCTGATTCCGTATGCAAGCGTCGGGAGGGAGGGGGTCCTGCGGGCGTTTCTGCTGGACAGCGTCCAAACGGTGCACCCGGCCTGCATACAGCGCGGCGTATGGCTTGCCGAAAGCCCGCACCCCTTTGCGGGCGGGGAGTATGCGGTGCTGTTGAGCGCCGATTTTCTGGAAAGAGGAGAGAAGAACCATGCTGAAAAAGCTAAAAGCGCTGCTCGCGCGCATCCGAAACGCGCTGCTGCGCGGCGACATTCACTACATAAACGGCCCGCAGACCCTGCCGGAGCCGCTGAGCCGCGGCGAGGAGGAGGCGCTGCTCCGACGGCTCGCGGCAGGGGAGACGCAGGTCCGTGAGGATTTGATAATCCATAATCTGCGCCTTGTGGTCTACATCGCCAAGAAGTTTGAAAGCGGGCACGCGAACACAGAGGACCTGATTTCGATTGGAACCATCGGCCTTATCAAAGCGGTGCGCACGTTCCGGCCGGAGAAAAAAATCAAGCTTGCAACCTATGCCTCGCGCTGCATTGAAAATGAAATTCTGATGTTTCTGCGAAAGACCGGCTCGCACCGTTCGGATGTTTCCATCGACGAGCCGCTCAACGTCGACTGGGACGGCAACGAGCTGCTTTTGTCCGACGTGCTCGGTTCCGGCGCGGAGGATGTGCACGAGGGACTTGAGCAGGACGACGAGCGCCGGCAGCTTTTGCGCGCGGTGTCCGGTCTGCCGGCGCGCGAACAGACGATTATGCGCCTGCGCTTCGGACTGGACGGGTCGCCGGAACGCACGCAGAAGGAGGTCGCCGACCTGCTCGGCATTTCCCAGAGCTATATTTCCAGGCTCGAAAAGCGCATCTTGGCAAGGCTTAAAAAGGAACTGGAAAAAGTCGTCTGAAATTTTGACTGCGTGTTGATTTTTTACGGAAAAAGGACTATGCAGGCAGGGCAAAATATGTTACAATATGAGCAGTATTCGACCGCTTCGGAGGCGCTTCCTTGGTATTTTCCAGTCTTGTTTTTCTGTATATTTTTCTGCCGCTTTGCCTGGCGGCGTATTTCATCCCGAAAAGCATCCGTGTACGCAACGTGGTGCTGCTTTTATTTTCGCTGGTGTTTTATGCCTGGGGCGAGCCCGTCTATATCCTTTTGATGGTCGCGACGACCGCCGTGGACTTTTTTGCCGGCCTGTTTATTGAAAAATATCGCGGCACGAAAAAAGCAAGGCTGTTTTTGGCCCTTGCCGTCATACTGACGCTTTCCTCTCTGGGCCTTTTCAAGTACTACGACTTTTTTACGACCGCCGCCAACAGCCTGTTTTCGGTACAGATTCCGCTTTTGGGCGTCGCGCTGCCCATCGGCATTTCGTTTTATACGTTCCAGGCGCTCACCTACGTTGTGGACGTCTACCGCGACAAGGTGCCGGTGCAGACCTCGTTTTATAAGCTGCTTTTGTATGTCTCCATGTTCCCGCAGCTTATCGCAGGCCCCATCGTCCGCTACAGCGACGTCTGCGAGCAGATTGAGGCGCGCACCTGCACCGTGCAAAAGGCGGCGGGCGGCGTTGTCCGGTTTTGCATCGGGCTTTTAAAAAAGACGGTGCTCGCCAACTTCGCGGGCGAGCTTTGCGAGCAGCTGTTCGGCGGGGATTTGACGACGCTGACCGTACTCGGCGCCTGGGTCGGCATTTTGGCGTACGCCTTCCAGATTTACTTCGATTTTTCCGGATATTCCGATATGGCGATAGGGCTCGGGAAAATTTTCGGCTTCGATTTCCCGGAAAACTTCCGCTATCCCTACATCGCGCGCAGCATCAACGATTTCTGGCGCCGCTGGCACATAACCCTAAGCACCTTTTTCCGCGATTACGTATACATCCCCATGGGCGGCAACCGCAAACGCTGGGCCGTCAATATGCTGGTCGTCTGGCTGCAGACGGGTCTCTGGCACGGCGCTTCGTGGAACTTCGTTTTGTGGGGCCTTTACTACTTTGTGTTCCTGATGCTCGAAAAGCTCTGGATTGGCGAAAGGCTTGCAAAAGCGCCCGCCGTCCTTGGACATATTTACTCGATAGTCGTTATCCTGATTGGCTGGGTGTTCTTCTACTTCGAATCCCTGTCCGAAATCCAGGCCTTTTTCCTCGCTGCGTTCGGTGCAAACGGCTTTTCCTCCGTTACGCAGCGCACCGTTATCGTCAACTACATCGCCGTGCTGCCGGTCTGTGCCGTCTGCGCCTTGCCGGTCCTTCCGAAAGCGCGTGAGATGCTTTTGAAAATCCGCAGCGAAAAGACCCGGCGGCTTCTCATAAGCGTCGGGCAGACGGCGTTTTCCGCCGGGGCGCTTCTGGTCGCGACAGCGGCGCTTGTCGGGTCGAGCTACAACCCGTTTTTGTATTTCCGCTTCTAAGGAGCCTGTTTTCATGATTGCGTTTGCGGAGAAATTAAAAAAACGGCCTGCCGCGCTGCAGGAAAAGGCGGAACCCTCGCGGGAAACGCCGCGCATCTATAAGCCGTTTGCGGTCGTGCTCTGCGTACTGTTTTTCGGCGCGCTGTTCGCCTTGTTTGCGATAAGCGTGCTGGACACGGACAAGACCGTGTCGGAAACCGAGAACCGCGCGCTGGCGGCCCGTCCGGCGCTGACGGCTTCTGCTGTGTTTGACGGCAGCTATATGACGGATTTTGAAACCTATTATACCGACACCTTCCCGTTCCGCGATTGGCTCATGCAGCTGCACGAGACGCTGTCCGACTTTTTCAGCTCTACAAAGACCTCGGATGATATCGTGCTCGTGGACCGCGGGAACAAGGACGATTTTGCGGGGCAGGACATCGATTACGACGATGCGTAACGGCATTTGCCGTAGAAAGGATATGGGTGAACGCTATGAAGTTTGACGTGGCTGTCATCGGCGGCGGTGTAATCGGCGCGCTTATCGCACGGGCGCTGTCCCGGACCGATTTGCGCGTTGCGCTTTTGGAAAAGTGCAACGACGTCGCCATGGGTACGACCAAAGCGAACAGCGCCATTGTGCACGGCGGCTTTGACGCGGCGAACGGGACGCTGAAAGCAAAGCTGAACGTCCGCGGCACGGCGCTGATGCCGGCGCTTTGCAAAACGCTCAACGTACCGTACCGCAACAACGGCTCTTTGGTGCTGGCGTTTTCCGACGAGGAAATGCAGCACGTCCGCGCCCTTTATGAACGCGGGCAGAAAAACGGCGTGCCGAAGCTTTCCGTTCTGGACGGGGACGCTGTGCGGCAGCTGGAGCCGCACGTCAGCGGCGAGGTCGTGGGCGCCCTGCTTTCGGAAACGGCCGGTATCGTCTGCCCGTATGAGCTGACCATCGCCGCGACGGAAAACGCGGTGGAAAACGGCGTGGAATTTTACCGAAACTGCTGCGTTACCGGCATGGACAAGCTCGACGGCGGGTTCTGCCTGCAAACGACCCGCGGAGAAATAGAGGCCGGTTATGTCGTCAATGCGGCCGGGATTCACGCGGACGAAATTGCGCGGATGATTGGGGACGACAGCATCACGCTTGTCGCGCGCAAGGGCGAATATTATCTGCTGGACAAGGCCTACGGCTATCTTGCCGACCACACCATTTTCCAGTGCCCCAACAAAATGGGCAAGGGCGTGCTTGTCACGCCGACGGTGGACGGCAACCTGCTTATCGGCCCGTCCGCGCTGGACGTCGAGGACAAGGAGGATGTGGACACGACGGCCGACGGCCTTTCCTTTGTCTTCGAAAAAGCGAAGCGGTCCGTCCCGGAGCTGACGCTGCGCGGAGCCATTACCTCCTTCGCCGGAATGCGCGCGCATCCGACGTCTGACGACTTCATTATCGGGTTTTCCGAAAAGAGCGACCGCTTCCTTCATGTTGCGGGCATTGAGTCGCCCGGTCTTTCCGCCGCGCCCGCGATTGCGGAAATGGTGTACGACCTGCTTTGCGCGCGCATAGAGCCCCGCGTTCGTGCGGATTTTCGCCCCGAACGTCCCGCGCCCGTTCGTTTTCGCCATCTGTCCAAAACACAACGGGAGGCGCTTGTCGCGAAGAACAAGGCGTACGGCCGCGTGATTTGCCGCTGCGAGACCATCACGGAGGGCGAAATTCTCGACGCGATACACGCGCCGGCGGGCGCGCGCGACGTCGACGGCGTCAAACGCCGCACCCGCGCCGGGATGGGCCGCTGTCAGGGCGGCTTCTGCGGGTCCAAGGTCGTTGAGATTCTGGCGCGGGAGCTGAACGTGCCGATAAACGAAATTACGAAGTTCGGCGGGGATTCCAAAATCCTCTTCGACAAAACGAAGTGAGGTGGGCTGTATGCTGCGATATGATTTGGTCGTCGTGGGCGGCGGGCCCGCCGGTATGGCTGCGGCCCTGCAGGCGCATGAGGACGGCGTAAAAAGCATCCTCGTGCTGGAGCGCGCCGACACGCTCGGCGGCATTCTTGAGCAATGCATCCATACGGGCTTCGGGCTGCACTATTTCGGCGAGGAGCTTTCCGGCCCCGAATATGCCGCGCGTTTTTCCGAAGCGCTGTATCAAACCGACATCGACGTGAAAGTGGATACGATGGTGCTCGACATTTCCGCCGACAACGTCGTGACGGCAGTTAACAATTTCGACGGGCTTTTGTCCATTCAGGCCAAGGCCGTTGTGCTGGCCATGGGCTGCCGGGAACGTCCGCGCGGGGCGCTTTCCATCGCGGGCAGCCGCGCCGCCGGCATTATGACGGCGGGCACGGCGCAAAAGTATGTGAACATAGACGGCTATAACCCCGGCAAAACCGTCGTGATTTTAGGCTCGGGCGACATCGGCCTTATTATGGCGCGCCGCATGACGCTGGAGGGGGCCAAGGTCAAGGCCGTCTGCGAGCTGATGCCGTATTCCGGCGGCCTGACGCGCAATATCGTGCAGTGCCTGGAGGATTTCGGGATTCCGCTTCGCCTTTCCTGCACGGTCATTCAAACCCATGGTAAGGAGCGGCTCGAGGGTGTGACCGTCGCCAATGTGGACGAGCATTTGCAGCCCATCCCCGGCACGGAGGAATACATCCCGTGCGATACGCTGCTGCTGTCCGTCGGTCTTATCCCGGAAAATGAGCTGTCTAAAAGCGCCGGCGTGCCGCTTGACCCGGTTACGAACGGTCCCGTGGTCGACGAGTACCGCGAGACGTGCAAGCCCGGCGTGTTCGCCTGCGGCAATGTTTTGCAGGTACACGATTTGGTTGACTATGTTACCGAGGAAAGCAAGCTTGCGGGCATGGGCGCCGCCAAGTTCATCCGCGGCGAAAAACCGGCCGGCAATACGGTTGAAACGGCGGGGGAGGGCGCTGTGCGCTACGTTGTTCCCCAGCGCATCCACCGCGACACGGACAAGGACGTCAAGCTGTATTTCCGCGTCGGACGGGTGCTCGAAAACGTGCAGCTGACCGTTACCTGCGGCGAACAGACGCTGCTTGCGCGCAAAAAGCGGAAAATGACGCCCGGCGAAATGGAATATGTTACGCTGAAGGCTTCCGACCTCGCCGCTCTGCCGGCGGATGCGAAGCTGGTAGTCAGCACTAAGGAGGCGTGAACCATGAAGACCAAAGAGTTGATTTGCGTGTCCTGCCCAATCGGCTGCGCTGTGACGGTCACGCTGGACGACAACAACGAGGTCGTCTCCGTGACGGGCAATACCTGCAAACGCGGCGACAGCTATGCGCGCCAGGAGTGCACGCATCCCGAGCGGATGCTCACCTCCACCGTCAAGGTCACGGGCGGCAGGCTGCCGGTTGTGCCCGTGAAGTCTGCAAGGCCGGTGCCGAAGGAGCTGCTGCTCGACTGCATGAAAGAAATCAACCAGGTCACCGTAGAAGCGCCTGTCCACATAGGTGACGTCGTGCTGTCGAACATCTTAAATACCGGCGTAGATATTGTCGCGACAAACGAGGCGTAATAGAGACCCGCAGAAAAAAGCCGTCAGACAGCTGTCTGACGGCTTCTGTTTTGCCGTATTGCTATTCTGCCGGAAGCTTGCGCCGCTTGTGTGCAGCGGGCAGAAGCATCACCGTCAGGCACAGCGGAACGGCTGCAAGCACGCCCGCCTTGCCGCTTTGTTTGTTTCCGCCCGTTCCGGGAATCGACGCTGCCGTCTGCTCCTGCGGCGGCGTTTCCGTTTCGGGCTCTGCCGCTTCCGGCTCGGTTTCGGCCGGCTGCGGCGACAGCGGTGTCGTCGGCGTCTGCGGCGTTTCTTCTATGAGGTAAGAAAAAGCGCTCGCTTTTTCCGCGTCGAGCGGCGTAAAGACAAAGTCCTCGGTCTTAAGAAGCATCTGCGGGCTTAACAGCGTGTAGGTTACGCGCACCGTAAACGGCGTGTCGCAGTCGGCAAGGTCGTGCGCGCCCAAATTCACGCCGCCGCTATCGCCTGGCGCGATACGCGCGGCAAAATCCGTCTCGGCGGAAAACGGCGCGCCGACGAGCTCTATATCCCAGATGGTCAGGTCATATTGCGCGGACAGGTTGTAAAGCAAAAGGCTTTGGTCTGCTTCGCTGTGGAACCCGGGGGCCGTCGCGTCAAACCGGACGTAGAGGCTGTCGACGGGATTGTGCGTTGCATTGAACTGCGGGAAATCCGGGTCGGAAAACACGGTTTCCAAAGAATCCGTAAAGAAGAAGGTCTGCAAAAGCGAGACGGTGTAGGGGTCGAACACATACATCCCGTGGAACTGCCGGTTGATAAACCAGGTGTTGTCCGGCAAATATGCATAGGAGGCGTCGATGTTCTGCTCCGGCGAAACGTGCAGGTGTCCCTTGTCGGTGCAGTTCTGCCCGGTCTGGCGGTAGCCTGCGGCAAAGGTCCCGTCAAACGGCGCGCAGACGGCGCCGGAGGACAGCGACGTGTCAATGATGTAATCGGAATTCCGATTGCTGCCCGTCACATTTTCAAAGCCGTAATTCGAGACGATGGCGATTTTTGTCCCCGCCTTCTGCGCGCGCAATAGGCCTTCGCGTATATTGGCAAGCACATTGTAATGGAACGCGTCGGAGTCCCGGATGATTTGCGCGTTTTCAACCGGGTCGAGCCGTTTTTCCTTCGCTTCCTCGTAGACTTCGAGCGGGCAGAAATCCCAAATGCTCGGGATGGTTTTGACAAAATCCAGGGCGTACCGCTCGAACAGGTCGGCAACAACCGCGTCCAGCTTTTCCAGGCCGATATACCGCAGCAGTCCCTCAAATTCGCTTTCCGTCCCAAGCCCCAGCTCGACAAACTGCAAAATGGTTGCGTAATCGATGTGAATGGGCTCGCCAAGCAGCAAATCGCCTACCAAAGAGGTGCCCCCGATGGCGGGCGCGTCGAGCATCGCCTTGCGGACGTCGCCCTTTTCGCCGTACAGCGCAAGATAGGTCGCGGCGCATTGCCCGCCGTGGCTCAAGCCGAACAAATCGACCTGCCGCGCGCCGGTCAGCGCCTTGACCTCACCGATAAAAGCGTCAATGGCGTCGGCGTAGGCCATTTGCCCCTTGCGCCAGTCGAAGTTAAATATGAATACGTTTTCGCTGCCGATGCGCGCCTCAAACATTGCGACCAGCTCTTTTTCGGCAATAAGCGCCTCCTCGCCGTTTGCGCGCAAGGTGGAGACGCGGGCCTCTTCGGCGGTCTTTATGTGCGGGACCAAATCATATTTGGAGGTCCCGTCCGCCTTGCAGGCAATAGGCTCTAAGACTTCCAGCACAATCGGGCCGAGGACGTCCACAAGCGCGGTCGTATCGCCCGCAAAGGTGCTGCCTGCCGTGCCGAGTATTTCGGGGATGGCCTCGGCCACGCGCTGTCCGACCGCGTCAAAATCGAGGCCCCAAACCTGTTCGCCGGTCGCGGCGTCGTCCAGGCGCGGGCCGCTGTAGCCCTGCAAAAGGATTAAGGGCGTCGGCACGGACGCGGCTGCGGCAGACAGCCCCGGAACCAGCGCCATGCAAAGCGTCAGCAGAATGGCAAGAAAGCATGCGGTTCGTTTCATTTTGCGCCCCTTTCAGCAAAAACGACAAAATTACAGATAAAAGCGGATAAATACAATTCAATATTACTACTTCCGCTGCCGAAAGTCAATCTACATCACAGGCGGAATATGTTCAGTTTGAAATTCCCGGCAAACTATGGTATGATACTACGCAGACCCTAAAAAGAAGAAGGAGAGTTCCTGTGGAAGCGTATCAAATTGCGGCGAATGTAACGCCCTCAGCGCGGCAGCTGCAATGGCAGCAGTTGGAGTTTTACGCGTTTTGCCATTTCGGCATGAATACCTTTACCGACAAAGAGTGGGGGAACGGCTTTACGCCGCCGTCCTTGTTTGATTTGAAGGAGCTGGATGCGGACCAATGGGCAAAGGCGGTGAAGGCCGCCGGGATGCGCGGGCTTATTTTGACCTGCAAGCATCACGACGGGTTTTGCCTCTGGCCGAGCGCCTATACGGACTATTCGGTCAAAAACAGCCCGTTTCGGGACGGCAAAGGCGATGTCGTGCGCGAGGTGTCGGACGCCTGCCGGCGCAACGGGCTGAAATTCGGCGTCTATTTGTCGCCCTGGGACCGGCATGAGCCGACCTACGGCCAGGGAGAGGCGTATAATACGTTTTATAAGAACCAGCTGACCGAGCTTCTGACGAATTACGGCGACATTTTCGCCGTCTGGCTCGACGGCGCCTGCGGGGAGGGGAAAAACGGCAAGGTGCAGCAGTATGACTGGCAGGGGTACTACGCCGTTGTGCGCAAGCTGCAGCCGGACGCCGTGATTGCCGTCAGCGGCCCGGACGTGCGCTGGATTGGGAACGAGGCGGGCGTTTGCCGAAAATCCGAATGGAGCGTCGTACCCGCGCGCCTTTCCATCAGCGAATTTGTCGCGGCGCACTCGCAGAAGACCGACGACCGCAAATTCGCAAAGAAAAAGATGAACAGTATGTCGCTGGACTTAGGCTCGCGCAAGGCAATCCGCGGCGAAGAGGACCTGATTTGGTATCCCGCGGAGGTGGATGTGTCCATCCGGCCGGGCTGGTTCTACCATAAAAACGAAGACGATAAGGTAAAATCCCTGAAAAAGCTGTTCCAAATCTACCTGAGCGCCGTCGGCGGCAACGCCGCGCTGCTTTTAAACGTTCCGCCGGACACGACCGGGCGTATTGCCGCGCCGGACGCTTTGGCGCTGGACGCGCTCGGCCGGATGCTGAAGCGTGAATTCCCGCGCAATCTGCTGGAAAACGCCCATGTCCGCGCCACCAGCGAGCTGGACGACGACCATGCGGCGACCGCGGCGCTGCGGTCGGATGACGACTATTGGCAGGCGGCGGCGGACGACGCGCGCCCGGAGCTGGTTTTTGATTTCGGCGAGGTTACGGCGTTCGACAGCCTGATTTTGCAGGAAAACATTGCGACCGGCCAGCAAATCGAGGCGTTTGACGTTTACATCGACCGAAAGAACCGCTGGAAAAAGCTTGGAAAATACACGGTTATCGGCTATAAGCGGATTTGCCGCTTTAAAAAGACCTGGCAGGCCAAGCGTATCCGCATCGTGATACGCGCCTGCCGGGGAAAAGCAACGCTTTTGCGCGTACAGGCGTTTCGGCGCGAGACGGTGTGACGCCGCTTTTTCCATGACAAGCCGCCGCCCTTTCCCTGAAATTCGGGGAGGGGCGGCGGCTTTACTCAAAAACTGTCTGCGTTTGCAGGAGGAGCTGCAAAAAATATACGGGGAAGGATGAATACTTCACAGGAATTTTTCCGTTTGTAAAGCGGTTCGCTTTACATGATTTTCATATTCAAATCGCTTAAAATCAGAGTTTTTAACATTATGAACAGGGTTTTGAACATTTTTAACGTTGAAAACCCGGGAGGAAATTTTCGTATATTTTCGACAGGATGCCCGCAAATACCTGGGAAAAACTGCATTTTCGAAGCCGAAATCCTGCACAAGGTTTTACCAATCGGACAAATGGCTGCGCTCCATAGCCCCCAGCAGCTTTTTGCGCAGCTGCGGGTACGCGCTTTCCAGCTGCAGCAGGGTTTCCTTTGCCTTTTGCCGGTCGGTCTGCTTGTCCGCCGGGCAGGCGGAGGGGAGCACGGGCAGCCGTGCTTTTGCGGCGGCAGCGGCTACCTGCGCTTCCGTGGCGAACACCAGCGGCCGGATGACGGTAATCTCTTTTCGCGAAAGATAGGAGACGGGCGAAAAGCAGCCGAGCGTTCCGTTTTGAAACAGGTTCATCAGAAGCGTTTCCACCGCATCGTCGGCGTGGTGCCCGAGCGCAACCTTATTGCAGCCGTTTGCCTTTGCCGTGTCGTGCAAAATCCCGCGGCGCATTTTGGCGCAGAGCGCGCAGGGGTTTTTCTCCCTGCGTTCTTCAAAAATCACCCGCCAAAGGTCCGTGCGGCGCACCTGAAATTCTACGTCCAGCGTTTTACAAAGCGCCGCAATGGCGGCGTAATCCGCGTCCTGCCCGAAAAAACGGTAGTCAAGCGACAAAGCGACGAGCGAAAACGGCGCCGGATAAAATCTGCGCAGCTTTGCGAGAACACACAGCAGCGCCAGCGAATCCTTGCCGCCGGAAACGCCGACGGCGATACGGTCGCCCGGCGCAATCATTTCGTATTTGTCCACCGCCGCGCGGCAGAGCGACAACAGTCTTTCCATAAGCAATCACCGCCTTTTTCCGCGCTATTGTACCGTAAAAACAGCCTTGTGTAAACCGGAAAAGGAAAATTCATCTTTCAGGAAACACTATAAAAACAAGAGAAAACAAAAGAAAACGCGAGAAAACAATTTGAACGTTTTAAAATACGAAAATTTTTGTTGACGAATCCGGCGCGAAGTGGTATGATAGTTGCGCTTTGAGAAAAGGAATACAGAAAACGGAGGTTTCGACTATGTCCACTTATATGCCCAAAGCCGGCGACATCAGCCGCGACTGGTACGTGCTCGATGCGGACGGCAGAACGCTTGGCGACGTAGCGACGGAAGCGGCGACGCTTCTGCGCGGCAAGCATAAGCCGACGTTCGCGCCCCATGCGGACTGCGGGGACAACGTTATCGTTATCAACGCGGAAAAGATTGTCCTCACCGGCAATAAGCTTGAGCAGAAAATCTACTACCACCACACCGGGTACATCGGCAACATGAAGCAGGTCCAGTACAAGACCCTCATGGCCGAGAAGCCGGAGTTTGCGGTCAAAAAGGCCGTCAAGGGGATGCTGCCCGACAACACCGTCGGCAGAAAGTCCCTGACCCGCCTGCACATCTATCGCGGCGCCGAGCATCCGCACGAAGCGCAGAAGCCGCAGACCAGAGAATTCTGAGAAAGGGAGGCTAACACGATATGTACGATACCAATCCTTATTTTTACGGCACCGGCAGAAGAAAGAAATCCGTAGCGCGCGTCCGCGTGTATGCGGGTACCGGTAAAATCACCGTCAACGACCGTGAGCTGGACGATTATTTCGGGCTTGAGACGCTCAAGCTGATTGTCCGCCAGCCTCTCGCGCTTACGAACACGACCGAGAAGTTCGACATCGTCTGCAAGGTCGCCGGCGGCGGCGTGACCGGGCAGGCCGGCGCAATCCGCCACGGCCTTTCCCGCGCGCTTCTCCAGTATGACGAGAGCCTGCGCCCCGTGCTGAAAAAGGCCGGGTTCCTCACGCGTGACCCCAGAATGAAGGAAAGAAAGAAATACGGCTTGAAAGGTGCGCGCCGCGCGCCCCAGTTCTCCAAGAGATAACAAGCCTTTCCAAAGCTTTCCGGGCAGCCGCCGATTTGGCGGCTGCCTTTTTTAGTGACAGAAAAGCAGCCTTTCCGATTGCCGGAAAGGCCGCTTCCATTTTTTGCGTTATTGCAGCTTCTCTGCAAAATCCGCCAGGGCTTCTGAAATTTTAATCTGCTGCGGACAGACCGCCTCACAGCTGCGGCAGCCGATGCAGGAGCTCGGCTGCTTGTCGTCGGGCATGGCGGACAGCGCCATCGGCGCCAAAAACCCGCCGCCTGTGACGATGTGCTCGTTGTAAAGCTCCAGCAAATAGGGGATATTAAGCCCCTGCGGGCAATGCGTCGTGCAGTACCGGCACGCGGTGCAGGGGAGGGCCGACTTGTTGACAAGGTGTGAGGCAATCTCGAAAAGCGCCTGCTTTTCTTCCGCATTAACCGGCTTATCCGTCGAGAAGATTGCGATGTTTTCCTGCAGCTGCTCCAAATTGGACATCCCCGAGAGCGTGACCGTGACGGAAGGGAAGCTTTGCAGGAAACGGAACGCCCAGCCGGGAACGCTTTCCTGCGGACGGAAAGAAGCAAGGCGTTCGGCGTCGTGTGCGGGCAGCTTTGCGAGCTTGCCGCCGCGCAGCGGCTCCATGACCCAGACGGGGATGTTGTATTCGGCAAGCAGTTGGAGCTTTGCTTTGGCGTTTTGGAAGTCGTAATCCATGTAATTCAATTGGATTTGACAAAATTCCATATGTTTGCCGTACGCTTCCAAAAACCGCTTGCACACGTCATAGCTTCCGTGTACCGAAAAGCCCAGGTGGCGTATGCGGCCGTTTTCCTTCTGCCGGAGCAGGTAATCCAAAATACCGTATTTTGGGTCGAGGTACTGGTTCACATTGAGTTCGCAGACGTTGTGGAACAGGTAAAAATCAAAATACGAAACGCGGCATTTTTCCAGCTGCTTTTCAAAGATGGTCTCCACCTTGTCCATATTGGCAAGGTCGTAGCCGGGGAATTTGCTGGCAAGGAAAAACGAGTCGCGCGGGTATTTTTGCAAAAGCTCGCCCATGACAAGCTCAGAGTTGCCCTCATGGTAGCCCCAGGCGGTATCAAAGTAGTTGACGCCGTTTTGCATGGCGTATTCGACCATTTGAGCGGTTGCTTCCTTGTCGATATGGGCGTCGTTTCCGTCCGTTGTCGGCAGGCGCATGGACCCGAGCCCGAGCGCGGAGAGCTTTTCCCCTTGAAAATCCTTGTACAGCATGGCTTACCTCCTTATAATAGCAGGAAACAATTTCGGTAACGAAGTCTATCATCATTATACTACCTAAACCCCGCTTCAAGTCAACCCTTTTTTAGCAGTAAAACAGAACGCTTGACAAAGCTTGACAGCACTTGACAGGCGCGACTGGCGTTTGCCTTTACAGAAAAACCCGTACGGTGTTTCAACTTTACACCGTGCGGGTTTCTATATTATATAGTATAGATTTACAGCGTTCCGTCACGAAATGCGTCCCGAAACCAGACCGCGGGGACCTCGAACGACTTCTGATTTAAGTAGGAAAGCGCCCCTGCGTCGGTTTGAAAATCGAAAACCAGCTTATAGGCGTACAGGCATTGCTTTTTATAGCCGTAGGGCTTGTTTTGCGCGTTGGAGCCGTACTTGCCGTCGCCGAGCAGCGGGTGTCCCAGGGCGGCAAGCTGGGCGCGAATCTGATGCGTGCGGCCGGTCAAGAGGTCGATTTCCAGCAGGGATAACCCGTTTCGGCTGTCCAATACGCGGTATTTCGTGGCGATGGACTTGCTGCCGGGGCGCGGCGTCTGCAAAATTTTCACCTGATTGTGCTTTTCGTCCTTGAACAGGTAGCCCGTGACGGTTGCGCTTTGCGGCTTCGGCGTACCGTGCACCAGGCAGAGGTAGTATTTGTGCAGCTCGCGGTCCTTCATCTTTTGGTTGAGGATGCGCAGCGCAAGCGCGTTTTTCGCGGCGATGACGATACCGCCCGTGTTGCGGTCAATGCGGTTGACAAGCGCCGGAGCAAACGCGTTTTCCGCCTCGGGGTCATATTCGCCTTTTTCGTAGAGATAGCGCTGCACCCGCCCTATGAGCGTGTCGATGTATTCCCGGTCGTCCGGGTGGCACAGAAGACCCTGCTTTTTGTCGAGCAGCAGGAGATTTTCGTCCTCGTACAGAACGGAAAGCGACCGCCCCGCACGCAAAAAGTCATACGCGAACTGCGCCTGCGGGCGTGTGAGAAATTCGTCCGCGACATACAGCGCGAGCGTATCGCCGCTGGCAAGGCGCTGGGAGATTTCCGCGCGCTTGCCGTTGACCTTGATGCGTTTCTTTCGAATATACTTATATAGTAGCGACTGCGGCAGGTTCGGGAACGCCTTTTGCAAGAAGGCGTCCAGCCTTTTCCCCGCGTCGTTTGCGCCGATAACCAGCTCTTTCATGGCCTTTTCCTCCTGTAAGCTATATACAGTATAGCACGTCTTTTCCCGAATTTCCACCGCTGAAGTCAAAAGGGGAAAACGCCCCGGATTTTAGCTGAAATTCAGCGCCGATTTGCGCCTGCGTGGGGAAATTTACTTGTAATTTCACAGCAACAGCCGGAAATGCTTTTTCCGTTTTTCGGTTCCGGCGGAGAAATTACATAGTTTCCCTGCATATGCATATACTATATGTGGAAAACAGGGCGAATTTTTGCGGAAAATTAGGCGAAATACCGGCCTGTAACCCCTTTGTAATCTGTTGTAAGATTTTTAACTTTTCCACAAATATTCACTCCCCGTAAAATCGGATTGTTCAAAAGTCCGGCCGGAAACCGCTCGAAATGACAGATTCTGCCATTGGCCGTTGTGCAAAATCAACAAAAAGTGATTCTCGGGAAATTTGACAATTAGCACTCCTGGAAATATAATGTCCCCCGTCACAAGCGCTAGTAACAGCGGCGTCACAAAAACGTCTGCCGAAAAACTCTTTCTGATTCGGCATTCGGACGCCCAACAGCCGCCCACCGCGCATTTCCCCGGGCGGTATGAGTTAAAGGAGCAGAATGATGATAACTGAATTAAAAGGGTATGCGAAGGCGACCCGCATGACTTTCTCGAAAGTCCTTGCGCTGATTCTGGCGCTCGCGCTGCTTTGCGCCGTCACCGCTTTCGCTGCCACGCCCTCCGCGTATGTCGTTGACATTTACGACGGAGCGGCAATCACAAGAGTAGAGACGACCAAAACGGACGCCTACGAAATTGTGGAGCAGGCCGACATTTCGCTTTCCGAGCAGGATAAGCTCGGGCTGGACGCGTTCCATGCCGGCGAGGACAGCGTGATTACGATTTATCGCGCTTCGAATGTGACCTTTGTCAGCCTTACAGGTGAAACCAAGGAGCTTGTCGCCGCGGGCACCGTCGCCGACCTGCTCGAGACCCTCGGGGTTACGCTGCAAGCGGAACAGCTTGTCAGCGTGCCGGAGGACACGGTGCTTACGGACGGTCTTGTTGTCCGCATCACGAACGCGTATCACGTAAACGTTACGGCGGACGGCCAGACGAAAGAGCTGCTTATCGGCGAAGGAACGGTGCGCGACGCGCTTGACGCGGCGGGCATTACGCTCGGCGCGGACGACGAAACAAGCCCCGCGCTGGATTCCGAACTCTATGATGCGCTGTCCGTCACGGTTTACCGTGTGACCTACACGGAGCGCACGGTGACGGAAATCGTCCCGTTCGCGAAGGAGACGCAGCGTTCCGCTTCCCTCTATAAAGGGGAGAGCAAAGTCACCCAGCAGGGTGTAAACGGCTCGCGGACCGTTACCTATCGGGATAAGGTTGTGGACGGCGAGGTCGCTTCCTCCGAGGAGCTTGCCGAGACGGTCCACGAGCAGGCCGTCCCGCAGATTACGGTGGTCGGGACAAAGCAGAAGCCCGTTAGCATTTCTTCGCTGAAAAACAGCGGCAAGGCCATTTCGGAGCTGCAGCCGCCCGCGTCCTTGCAGATTGTCAACGGCGCGCCGACGCAGTATTCGAAGATTATCACCGGTAAAGCCGCCGCCTATACGGACCATCCCGGCGCCAAAACCGCCAGCGGCCGTACCGTAAAGGCAGGCTATATCGCAGTCAATCCGAAGCAGATTCCGTACGGTACGGAGCTGTGGATTGTTTCTACAGACGGTATCGTATACGGCTACGCCATTGCGGCGGACACCGGCGGATTCGTGAAAAAGGGCAAGTTTACGGTTGACCTGTTCATGAATTCGGAGTCCGAATGTGTGCAATGGGGTGCGCGCGACGTGGTTATCTACGTCCTGTAAGCGCACCGGCAGAAAACTTGTGACGACGTCCCCCGGGGTGCCCCGGGGGCATTTTTTATGGACAGAACGCTCTCCTTTGTCCGATTGCAGAGTGCCTTTGCACGGTTTCTGCGCGAATCCGGCATTTTGGCGCAAACAAAGCAAAATTCTTTTGCAAAAACACTTGGAAACTTGCACGGAATCGTTTATAATAATGGAAATTGGGAAAGGGAGTGTCGCCGTGGCCACAAACTATTCCGTAGCCTTGGAACGCATTTTGCGGGAATTCAGCTTTGAGACGCTGTTTTTGCCGGCGGAGGCCTCGGAGCTTTACGTTACGTCGCAGGACGTGAACCGCCCCGGGCTGCTGCTTGCCGGGCGCGACGACTACTTTGACCCGGCGCGCATCCAGATATTGGGCCTTTCCGAAATGGAATTTTTAAAGACCAAAACGCAGCACGAGCAGGCGCAGGCGCTCGAACGCCTTACCTCGCGCAAGCCCGCGGGGATTCTCATTACCCGCGACCTTGCCTGCCCGGAAGACCTGCTTTCCCTGTGCAAAACATACGGCGTGCCGCTTCTGCGCACGGGGGAATCGACCTCAAGCTGTATGTCCGCGCTGATTTACTTTTTGGGTACGGAGCTTGCCGAGCGCGTGACCCGGCACGGCGTGCTTGTGGAGGTTTACGGCGAGGGCGTTTTGATTATCGGCGACAGCGGCGTCGGCAAAAGCGAAACCGCCATTGAGCTGATAAAGCGCGGGCACCGCCTTATCGCGGATGATGCGGTCGAGATTCGCCGCGTTTCCGCCAAGGCGCTGGTCGGCTCGGCGCCGGACAATATCCGTCATTTTATCGAGGTGCGCGGCATCGGCATTATCAACGCCCGCCGCATTTTCGGCATGGGCGCCGTCAAGCTGACGGAAAAAATCGATTTGGTTGTGCAGCTTGAGCCCTGGGACCCGGAAAAGGTATACGACCGCATGGGGCTTGACGATGTGCACACAAGCATCATGGGCGTGCAGGTGCCGGTCGCCGTCGTGCCCGTAAAGCCCGGGCGCAACCTTGCCGTTATCATTGAGGTTGCTGCCATGAACAACCGCCAGAAAAAAATGGGCTACAACGCGGCGCGCGAGCTTTTGCAGCACCTCGGCATTGAGGAGGAAGCCGGCTCCTATGCAGAACAGACGGAGGTCTGGTAAGGCTGTCCAATACATAAAGATATAAACGGAGGAATGGAATATGTATCGTGTAGGTGTGGACCTCGGCGGCACAAACATTGTTGTCGGCGTCGTCGATGAGTACTATAAAATCATCGCCAAGGCCAAGCGCAAAACGGCCTGTCCGCGGCCGGCCGGGGAGATTCTCAAGGACATCGCGCTTTGCGTGCAGGACGCGGTGCGCACGGCCGGGCTTACGATGGAGGATGTGCAGTCTATCGGCATCGGCACGCCCGGTTCCGTCAACAAAAAGCTCGGGATGATTGAGTACGCCAACAACCTGGACTTCGACAAGGTCCCCGCGCGGGAAATCCTCTCGAAATACTTTACGCAGCCCATTTACCTTGAAAATGACGCAAACTGCGCCGCGCTCGGCGAAGCGGTTGCGGGCGCGGGCGGCAACGTGGAAAATTTCGTGGCCATTACGCTCGGTACGGGCGTCGGCAGCGGCATCATCGTCAACGGCAAAATCGTCAACGGCTGCAACGACGCCGGCGGCGAAATGGGGCATTCCGTTCTCGTCGTGGACGGCGAGCCCTGCACCTGCGGGCGGCGCGGCTGCTGGGAGGCGTATTCCTCCGCGACGGCGCTGGTCCGTCAGACCCGTAAGGCGATGCGGGAAAATCCCGACTCCGTTATGTGGGAGATTGCCGACCGCGACCTCCAAAACGTCAACGGGCGCACGGCCTTCGAGGGGATGCGCCGCGGCGACCGGACTGCGCAGGACGTGGTGGATACATATATCAAGTACCTTGCCGCCGGCATTACGAACGCCATCAACATTTTTCAGCCGGATGTGCTGTGCGTCGGCGGCGGGATTGGCTGTGAAGGCGAGCCGCTGCTCGAACCGGTGCGCCGCTATGTGGAAAAAGAGCGCTACAGCATCCATTGCGGCAAGCAGACGCGCATCTGCTCGGCGGTACTCGGCAACGACGCGGGCATCATCGGCGCGGCGCTGCTGAATGAATGAGCGAAACGGAGGGATTCGCGGTGTTTGACGCGGTCCTAAAAGCCGCGCGCAGGCACGGCGTGCGCTGGGAAACGGACTATCCCATGCGGAAGCTGACAACCTTTCGCACGGGCGGTCCTGCGTCGCTGCTGGTGCAGCCAAACAGCGAGGGCGCGCTGCAGGATATTTTGCAGGCGGCGCTTTCGGAAAATATACCGTACTGCGTGATTGGCAACGGCAGCAACCTGCTGGTATCCGACGAAGGGTTTTGCGGGCTTGTCATCCGCATCGGCGCGGAAATGTCCGGGATTGAGGAGCTCGGCGGCGGCCGGCTGCGTGTGGAGGCCGGCGCTTCCATGAGCACGCTTTGCAACGCGGCCTGCAAGCTGGGGCTGTCCGGGCTGGAATTTGCCTTCGGCATCCCGGGGACTGCCGGCGGCGCCGCTGTGATGAACGCCGGCGCGTACGGCGGGGAAATGCGGGACGTGCTGCTTTCCTGCGACCATCTCGACAGCCGCGGAAATCCCGGCGCCTTTACAGGGGAAGCTTTAGACCTTTCCTACCGCCACAGCGCGTATTCCGCCGGCGGTTACATCCTTACGGCGCTGACGCTGCGCCTCATGCCGGACAGCACGCAGGCCATCCGCGCGCGTATGGAGGAAAATCTCCGCCGCCGCAAGGAAAAGCAGCCCCTGGATTTTCCGAGCGCCGGAAGTACGTTTAAACGCCCCGAGGGGCATTTTGCCGGCGCGCTTATCGAGCAATGCGGACTCAAAGGCTGCCGCATCGGCGGCGCGCAGGTCAGCGAAAAGCACGCGGGGTTCATTATTAACGCACAAGAAGCGACCTCCGCCGATATTGCCGCCCTGATTGCCTTCGTCCGGCAAAGGGTGCTCGAGGAAACCGGCGTTTTGCTCTCGCCGGAAGTGAAATGGATTGGGCCGCTGCCTGAAAGTGGGGATGCTGCATTATGGAACTCGTAATTGTAACCGGGCTTTCCGGCGCCGGCAAATCCCGCGCCGCCGACGCGCTCGAGGACATCGGGTTTTACTGCGTCGACAATATGCCGCCGCTGCTCATTCCGACCTTTGTGGAGCTGATTTTAAAATCCAAGGAAAAGCGCGCGCGTGTGGCGCTTGTCGCGGATATTCGGCTTGGCAGCTCGTTCACCGACCTGTTTGCGGTGCTCGGCGACCTTGAAAACATGAACGTGCAATACAAGATTCTCTTTATCGATGCGGATACGGAGGTCATTGCGCACCGCTACCAGGAGACGCGCCGCAAGCATCCGCTGTCGGACGAGCTCGGCGGCCCCTCCGTGCGCGAGGCGATTGAACGCGAGCGGGAGATTCTTTTGCCGGCGCGGCAGAAGGCCGATTACATCATCGATACGTCCCAGGTCACGAGCTCGCAGTTTAAGGAGCGCGTCGCGGCGCTGTTTTTGGAAAATGCGGACAACGCTTTAAAGATTTTCTGCATTTCGTTCGGCTTCAAGCACGGCACGCCGAAAGAGGCCGACCTGGTTTTCGACGTGCGCTGCCTGCCGAACCCGTTCTATATCCCGGAGCTCAAAGGCCATACGGGGCTCGAGGACCCGGTTCGCAATTTCGTAATGAAATTTGACCAGGCCAAGGGCTTGGAGCGCCGGCTTTACGATTTGCTGGATTTTCTGCTGCCGCTGTACCGCACGGAGGGGAAAAGCCAGCTGACCATCGCCATAGGCTGCACGGGCGGCAAGCACCGTTCCGTTGTGTTTGCCGAGCTTATTAACCGGCATCTTTTGGAAAACGGCGCTTGCAGCAGCGTGTACCACCGCGATATTTCCAGGTAAGAGGGATATGTCTTTTTCATCCGATTTAAAACTGGAGCTTTTGGGGCTTGCCTGTGACAAGCCCTGCTGTAAGCTGGCGGAGAACTACGGGCTGATGCTGTTCGGCAAAGGCTTTTCCGCCGGCGAAATTTCGCTGACGACGGAAAACAGCGGCGTAGCAGAGCGTTACCGCTATGTGGCCGGGCGGCTTTGCCGCGGGGAGCCCCAGCTTTTGCGCGCGTCCGCAAAAAAGTACAGGGTTTCCGTTTTGTCCGCCGAGGACCGCCTGCGCGTGCTTTCCGCTTTCGGGTACGACGGCCGCGAGCGCACGCGGCGGCTCAACTGGGGCAACATTTCGGAAGAATGCTGCATCGGTTCCTTTTTGCGCGGCGCTTTTTTAACCTGCGGGACGGTGACCGCGCCTGAAAAGAATTACCACCTGGAATTCGTTGTCCCGCATTACAATTTGTGTCAGGACTTGAAAAAGTTTCTGGAGGATAATGAATTTTTCCCAAAGGAGGTGCGGCGCGGCGGACACTACGTGCTGTATTTCAAGAAAACCGAGGACATCCAAAATCTCATCGGGATTATGGGCGCGGCGCGCTTCGTCATGGAATTCATCGATGTGATTGTATACAAGGATATCCGCAACAACGTCAACCGCCGCTTGAATTTTGAAAGCGCCAACCTCAACAAGACCGTGAACGCCGCCATGCGGCAAAACGAGCTTCTGAAAAAGCTTGGCGCGTCCGCTTGCTTTTCCGAGCTGCCTGCGGATTGGCAAAGCATTGCAAGGCTGCGGCTGGAGAACCCGGAGCTTTCGCTGCAGCAAATCGGCGACGAGCTTACGCCGCCCATGTCGCGCTCCGGTGTGAATTACCGGCTGCGGCGGATGTGTGAAATGGCAGAGACCCTGCACTGACCCCTGGAGGTACCCCTTTATGAAAATTCTGGCTATTGACATCGGCGGCACCGCAATCAAATACGGTACGGTCCGCGAAGACTATTCCATTGAAAGCGCCTTTGAGATTCCGACGGAAGCGCACCTCGGCGGCCCGCACCTGATGAACAAAATCATGTGCATCGTGGACGAATACGCCGCGCAGGTGGACTGCGTCGGCATCAGCACCGCCGGACAGGTCAACAGCGAGCTCGGAAAGATTATTTTCGCGAGCGAAAACATCCCGAACTACACCGGGATTGAAATTACCAAAACCATCCAAAAAAAGCACAATCTGCCCGTCAGCGTGGAAAACGACGTGAATTCCGCGGCGACGGCGGAGGCCAAATTCGGCGCCGGACGCGGCTACAGCGATTTCCTCTGCCTGACTTACGGGACGGGCGTCGGCGGCGCGATGTGGATTAACAACAAAATTTATACCGGCACCCACTTTTCCGCCGGGGAGTTTGGGCACATTGTGACGCACACCGGCGGCAAAAAATGCACCTGCGGCAACAACGGCTGCTATGAAATGTACGCGTCGACCCGCGCGCTTGTCAACGCCGTGGCGGATGCGACCGGCAAAACGCTCAACGGCCGCGAAATCTTTCAGCCGGAGCATTTCAACAACACGACCATCCGTTCGGTGATTGACAATTGGATTGAAGAAATCATCGGGGGACTGACGACGCTCATTTTCATTTTCAACCCGCCCTGCATCATTCTCGGCGGCGGCATTATGAACGAGGAATATGTCGTTTCGGAAATCGACCGCCGCATCCATGCGCGCAGCATCCACAGCTTCCGCACGGTTGCCATTAAGCGCGCCGCGATGAAAAACCAGGCCGGAATGCTCGGCGCGGCTTATCTTGCCCGTGAAAAGCTGCTTGCCGGCAAATGAGGACTTGACAAAAGCCCGCCATTCTGGTACACTATGCAGCACCTGTGAGGGAGTAGTCGGCGTAGGATACGCGGCAAGTCAACATACTGACCGTTCGGTCTGGCTTGACCTCAAATGACGAGACTCACGCGCAAATTTGCGCGTGAGTCTTTTTTATATCTGCAAAAGGAAGGGGAGTCGAACGCATGGGCTTTTGGGAGCTGCTGCTGATTGCCGTCGGTCTTTCCATGGATGCGTTTGCCGTCGCGCTGTGCAAGGGCTTGGAAATGCCGAGGTTTAACGGAAAACGCGCGGGGCTTATCGCCGTATTTTTCGGCGGGTTCCAGGGGCTGATGCCGCTTGTCGGCTGGCTTTTGGGCAGGCAGTTTGAAGCGTACATCACGAAAATCGACCACTGGATTGCTTTTTTGCTGCTGGCGGTTATCGGCGGGAAAATGATTGCGGAGGGCCTCAAAAAGCCGGAGACGGCCGACGCGGAAAACGAAAATCGGTTTTCCGTTAAGGAGCTTTTCGTGCTGGCGGTCGCTACGAGCATCGACGCGCTGGCGGTCGGCATTACCTTTGCGTTTTTGCAGGTCAACATCCTGCCATCCGCGTCGCTTATCGCCGTGACAACGCTGCTGCTGTCTTTTGCGGGCGTCTTTATTGGGCACAAGTTCGGCGCAAAGCTGCAGAACAAGGCGGAGCTTGTCGGCGGCATACTTTTGGTGTGCATCGGGTTGAAAATACTCCTGGAGCATCTGGGCGTGCTCGGATAATCCGCGTCTGCTGCGCGCTGTGAAAAAAATCGTTTTCGCGCTTGACAAAATCCGAATTTGGCAATAGCATACAGGTGTACGAGCTTTGTGCCTGCGGGAAAGAACCGTTGACGCCCGTCGGTGAAAATCCGGTGCTCAATACGGCCGGGACCGATACGCTCACCGTCATGACCTACAATGTGAAAAACTGCGGGACGGGCGAGAAAATTGCGGACGTTGCCGCTGATATCCGCGCGGAGGACCCGGACGTGGTCTGTTTGCAGGAGGTGGACCGCAACGTCAAGCGTTCCGGCGGGCGCGACGAGCTGCAGGCGCTTGCGAACGAACTCGGGATGAACTATGTGTTTTTCCCCGCCATTCGCCTGCAGGGCGGCACCTACGGCGTCGGTATTCTGAGCGTTTATCCGCTGACGGACTGCGAGATGGTCCCCTTAGAAACCAGGCGCGAGGATGAGGACCGCGTGCTGGCAAGCGCGGCAATCCGGGTAAACGGGCAGACCATTATGATTTATAATACGCACCTGAGCTTTGAGGACACCGACCAGCGGCAGAAGCAATGGGCATTCCTGCAGCAGACGCTGCAGCAGGAAACGAATCCGTTTGTTCTGACCAGAGATTTTAACATCACAGATATTGCGGAATTTTCCAATTTGACCGGCGTGACGGCCGTCAACAATGCTCAGACGCGGTACGAGACTTATCTCGGCGACGGCTCGGGCGGCGGTATGCTTTGCATCGACAACATTTTTGTTTCGGATAAGCTGACGGTTGCAAATCACCGGCTCGCCAATACCACGGTCTCCGACCATCGGCCGCTTGTCGCCGAAATACAGTTGTAACGCCATAGGTCTGCCGGGAGGGCTTTGCCTTCCCGGCTTTTTTTATTTACAGGATATTTTGCAGGCTTGGCTTTTCGGCTTCCCGCAGGCGGGAAAGCAGGGCCTGCAGCTCCGAAAGATACGCCGCCTTTTCCGCTTCGCCGGCCGCATCCGTTTTTGCGGGCAGAAGGCGGATTTGCAAATCCAGCGATTCCGTGTACCCGTGCGGACAAAGCATATCGAGAACCGGCCCGTGCCGCTCCCAGTCTGTTAGCAGCTGCGTTTGCGCCTGCTTGTAGGCGTCTGTTTGCCCGACCGCGTTTGAAAGGGCGCGCGCGTCGCCTTCCAAAGTGTCGCAGATGCTTACAAATCGTGCGTACCCGGCGCCCGCGGCGCATACCGCGAGCACGGCAATGCAGAGTGCGAGCGCAAACCGTTTCATTTCTTTTCCTCCTTCTCTTTCTCCACCCAAAAGCAGTTCCCGCCGCGGTCCGCGGTCATCAGCAGCAGGTCCCCGGCGCGCAGGCCGTTCTTTTTCAGGATGTTTTCCAGCTTTTCTTCCGTCATCGCGCAGACCTGAAAATTCGTTTTTACAACCTCGCCGTCGCTGACGACTACGCAGGGAATCCCGCTGTCCTGCACGGTCAGGCACAGCGCGTCGTTCTGCGGCGTGCGCGCGCCGGGCTTTAACAGGACGCTCAACGTCCCGTCGGTTTCCACAATGGCGTATTGGACCTCGGAAAGGTCATAGACGTCTTTTTTGCGCAGCTCCTCCAGCAAATCGTCCACGGTAAAGCGCAGCCGCTTCAGCTGCCTTTGGTCAAGCTTGCCGTTGCGGATAACGAACAGGGGGTTGCCCTGCAAAAGCGTTCGAAAACGCAGGCTTTTCATGGAAAGCACGGACATGCTGATTTCGAGACCCACCAAAAGCGCAACCGGCACGAGCGTGTGCAAAAGCGGGGCCTGCATATCCTGAATGGAAACGGACAGCAGCTCGGACAGCAAAAAGGTCAGGACAAGGTCGACCGGCTGCAATTCGCCGATTTGCCGTTTGCCGAGAAGCCGGAAGGTTGCCAGCACCAGAAAATACAGCAAAACCGTCCGGACAATGGAAATGAGCATGGTACCACCTTCCGTATGAGAGCCGGGCGCAAAATGGTTCGGGATTTTTCCGCATCCGCGCCCGGCAGCATACGCATATTGTGTGCGCGCACGGCCAAAATAGAACCGGTGATTCTATGTGGAACTGGCTGAAGCTGGCAGAAAAGCGTGTGACAAAGCCGCTTAACGAAAACCGCGCGCCTGTTGCGGTGTTTCCGGAGCTGGAGCGCAATATTCAGTACATCAAAGCGCAGCTCGGCGGCAGCTTTGATATTTTGTACAAGCACACGCGTATCGGAAACAACCGCGCGTGCCTTATCATGGACGACGGGATGTGCGACAATCTTTTGGTGACCCAGCAGGTTGTCGCACCGATAATGCAGCTTCAAAAAGCCCCCGACGCGCCCGCGGCGCAGATGGCGTATATCCGCGACCAAATCAGCGCCGGCATCGACCAGAAAGAGGACCATACGCTCGACGAGGTGCTGGCCGACATCGTATCCGGCGTTGTGGTGCTGCTTATCGACGGCGCGCCGTTCTGCGAGGGCTTCGGTGTGCAGGGGTTCCCGAAACGGAGCATCGACAACGCGCAGACCGAGGTGCAGGAACGCGGCGCGCAGGAGGCGTTCGTAGAAAGCTTTAAGGACAACGTGGCGCTTCTGCGGCGGCGCGTGCGTTCGCCCGTCGCGCGGTTTGAGCTGCAGGAGATGGGGGCGACCAGCCGCACGCGCGTCTGCGTCTGCTATTTTGCGGACCGCGCCGATAAGCAGATGATTGCGCAAATCAAGTCCCGCCTGCAAAAGGCGGAGCTGGACATGGTGCTGGGCGCGGGATATTTGCGGCCGTTCCTGGAGTCGGATGTGCGCACCATTTTTACAAGCGTCGGTACAACGGAGCGTCCGGACATCGCCTGTGCGGAAATGGCGGAGGGGCGCGCCGTCATTTTGGTGGACGGCACGCCGTTCGCGCTTATCGTGCCGTATCTGTTCGCCGAGAATTTCCAGTCGATGGACGACTACAACCACCGGCCGTATTATGCGCTGTTTATCCGCATATTAAAATTTTTTTCGTTTCTCATCAGCGTTTTCCTGCCGGGCCTGTATGTTGCCGTATGTACGTTCCATCAGGAGCTGCTGCCCGCCTCCATGCTGTACGACGTTGCCGTGCAGGAAAGCGTCACGCCGTTTCCCGTGATGGCGGAAGCGATTTTCATCCATTTTCTCTATGAGATTGTGCGGGAAGCCGGGCTGCGTATGCCGAAATCGGTGGGGCACGCGGTCAGCATCGTCGGCGCGCTGGTGATTGGGGACACGGCGGTATCCGCCGGCCTTATCGCCGCGCCGATGCTCATTGTCGTCGCGATGACGGCCATAAGCTCCTTCGTGGTTTCCAAAATCTATTATCCCGTCTCCGTTATGCGCTTCGTTTTCATGCTGATTGGCGGCCTGGCCGGTTTTTACGGCATCGTTTTGGGGTTCGGCGTCGTGCTGTTTAACCTCTGCGCCGTTACGGCGTACGGCACGCCGTTCTTGGCGCCGTTTTCGCCTTTGCTTGTCGGCGCGCTCGCGCGGGATTCCTTCTGGCGGCGCAGTTGGAAAAGGCTCGGCAAGCGCGAGCTGGAAGTGCACGCACTGGAGAAATAAAGAACGGAGGGCGCGCGATGAAAGGCAGCGTGAAAATCAGCGTCTGGCAGCTTTGCTGCCTGCTTTTGCTGTCCCGGTTGCTTACGACTTTAACCTTTTCGCCGGTGGGCGCCGAAAAAATCCCGACCGCCGACTATCTTCCCGCCGTTTTTGCTGCGGCGGGCCTGATGCTTTTCGGATTTTTGCCGGTTATCCTGCAAAGGAAATACTTTCCCGGCATGGATATGCCGGACGTCGCGTATACGCTGTCGCACGCGCTTTCGAAATGCTGTACCGTCAGCTACACGCTGGTATTCTTTTTTTTAACGCTGGTCTCTGTGGCGCGGCTGGAGCTTTTTGTCGGGTCCGTTGTATTCCCGAACAACGACAGCGCGTTTTTTGTGCTGCTGTTTGCCGTTGCCGCCGTCTATGCGGCGGGCTTGGGACTGGAAGCGCTCGGGCGCGCCGGCACGGTCTGTCTGGTGCTGTTTCTCGGCGCGTTTTTCTGCATCGTGCTTGCCATGACGGACAAAATCGAAATTGCGAATCTGTCCCCGATGCTTGCAAAAGGCGTATCGCCCGTCTGGACGGCCGGGCTGGACGCCGCGACGCGGACGGTGGAGCCGGCGCTCGCCGCCGTGCTTCTCCCGCGGGTCAGCGGCAAGCCGGGCAAGGCGCTTGCGGCCGGCTGTCTTTGCTTTATCTGCTTTACGGAGGGCATTTTGTTTTATGTATTTGCGGGGCTCGGGGATTTTGCGCTGGCGCAGATGTTCCCCGTTCATGCCGTGGCGGTCCTTGCGGAGTTCAGCGTTTTTCAGCGCTTCGACGTGCTGCTGACCGGGGTCTGGATTTTAACGGCGTTTGTCAAGGTCAGCCTGCTTTTGTATTTGCAGTCGGAGCTTTTGAAAAAGTCCTTTTCCGAAAAGCCCGGCCGGCTGTATATCCTGCTTGCCGCCGCAGCCGTTTTGGTGATTCAGCTCGGGTTTGCCGGAAAAGTGACCGACTATTATTTTACGCTCGGCCTTTTCTGGCGCACGCTGCTGTATGCGGTGTTTGTTGTCCTGATACCGCTGGTGTTTTTGCTGACGGCAATTGTGAAAAAAAGGAGGCGGGAAAATGCGCAGCTTCGGTAAACGCGCGCTGCTTTGCCTTTTGTGCCTGCTTCTTTTGGGCGGCTGCAGCGCGCCGGGGCTTGAATTAAAAAACCGCCTTATTGTGCAGGCGATAGGCGTGGACCGTATAAAAGACGGCGTTCGCGTCACGCTGCAGGTCCTCAACACGGAAATGGCGGGAAATCCGAACAACGGCAGCGACCTCGGCGATGCGACGCGCACGCTAACTTCCGAGGGCCCGACGGTTTCGGAGGCCATTGCCGCGCTGTCCGTTCAATCCGGCAAGCAGCCGCTGCTGTCCCAAAACAAGCTGCTTGTATTCGGGCGCGAAACGGCCGAACAGGGGCTTTTTCCCTTGCTCGATTATTTTGTGCGCGACCCGTCCTCGCGTTTAACGGTGCCGGTGGTCCTGTCGGATACGACGGCGGAAGCGCTCGTCGGCGTCAGTCTCGGGGAAAATGTGCTGTCCTCCGACGCCATCACAGAGCTGCTCGGCGGCGAGCCCTATGCGCCCGCAGTCGTTTCTCAGGCGCTTTATGCTTGGATGAACCGGGCGCAGTCCGATGTGACAGATGCTTTTTTACCCGTGCTTGGCGTCCGCGAGCAGGGGGGAGAGCAAAGCCTTTTATATCAGGGCGTCGAGGTGTTTTCCGGCGACCGTCTTGCCTATGCGCTAAGCTTTGAAGAGACCGCCGCGCTTTCCTTGCTGACAGGGCGCATGGACGGCGGATATTGGACGGTTCCGGGACCCGGAACGGCGGATGAGACGACCATGCATATCCGAAAGGCCAGTTCACGCGTGCAAAGCCGGATAGAAAACGGCGCGGCTGTTTTTGAAATTCATATAAAGCTGACGGCCGACGTCGCCGAGACGAAGGCGCAGTCGCCGTTCCCGCTTGACAAGGCCTATTTGCAGGAGGTGCAATCGCGCCTGCAGCAAAGCATAGCAAACAAGGTGCAGGCCGCCGTCCGAAGCTGCTTTCTCGAAAAGAGCTCCGACCCGTTCGGCCTCGGCCACAGATTGCGCCAGCGGCACCCCAGGCAGTTTTCGGCGCAGTTCCCGTCCTGGCGGGACGCCCTTGCGCGCGCACAGGTTGCGGTCAGCGTGTCGGTAAAGCTCGAACGGATTGGCAACGGGGTGGAAAATCTGTAAAGAAAGGTTGCGGTTTTTTGCACTTTCCGCTATGATATAAGCGGTGAGGATATGGAAAACACGTTCCAAAAAATCTATGCGGTCGTCAAAACGATTCCGCAGGGGTACGTTGCAACCTACGGCGATATCGCGTTTGCGGTCGGCAATCCGCGGCTGGCGCGCGTTGTCGGCTACGCGCTGCACGCAAACCCGGACCCGGCGACCATCAAATGCCACCGCGTGGTCAACCGGCAGGGCAGGGTGTCCGACGCGTTTGTTTTCGGCGGGAAGAACCGCCAGATTGCGCTTTTGCGTGCGGAGGGCGTCGCCGTCAGCGACGACGGCTATGTGGACTTGTCCCGCTACCGCTGGCCGTGCCTGCCGGCAGACAAATAACAAAAAAGCACGGGGTGCGTAAAACGCATCCCGTGCTTATCCGTTTTGCCGCTTTATACGATTTTGCCGCTTTGCATATCAAAGCTGAAATGCTTTTCCGTGCCGTTTTCGGTATAGTCGATATCCAGAATGCGCCGCGCCGATGCACGGAATTCCGCTTTTCGGATAACAATCTCATCCTTGGAAAACGTCCGCAGCAAAAGCTGCATTTGCCGTTCGTTATAGTCGCCGACGTTGTCGGAGGTGAACAGCACGGAGCCGAACAGCTTGTTGACCGTCGCGATAATCTCGCGCTGTTCAAAGCTGCAATGCATATTGTTTTCCCGCAGCAGGAACACGTCCGGGTCGTTGCGGAACGCGCGGCCGTCAAGCTGCCGGCGGAAAATCGAATTGCCGAGCGTGTTGATGGTCGAAACGTTTTCGCGATGGCTGAAGGTTTGGTGGTTCCAGCTTAAGCCCATGTCCGCGCCGATGCGGCAGTATTCGACCTTCCCGAAGGCCGGGAACAGCGGCACGCCGCAGCCGAGAATCTGCTTTTCGCCGACGCATTCCCGCAAAAAGTCCATGGCCTCGCACATCAGCTGCCCGCGCGTTTTGCCGTGGTTCGGAATGATGGCCGCGGCATACAGGAAATCCAGCTTGACAAGGTCGTAGCCCCACTCGTTTAAAATGACGTCAAAGAAGTGGCGGATGTATTCGCGCGCTTGAGGGTTTTCAATGTCCAGCGCATAAAAGCCGCCCCAGTTGAGCCCGCAGCGGACCGGCTTGCCGTTCGGATAGCGGATAATCCAGTCCGGGTGCGCCTTTGCGACCTCGGAAACATACTGCGCGCCGAAGGGGGCGAGCCAAAGCCCAGCCTTCATGCCCTTGGCGTGGATTTGGTCGGCGACGAGCTTCATGCCGCCGGGGAATTTTTTCTGGTCAATCGTGAGCCAGTCGCCGACGTTGGACTGGTACCCGTCGTCAACCTGGAAAATATCGATATCGGCCTGCACCTTGGACAGCGCCTCCAAGTCGGCGGAGACGATTTTTTCGTTGATGTTCGGGTAGTAGTTGTACCAGGTCGTGTACCCGTTCTGGACGGGAGCCGTGGCCTTCGGAATGCCGAGGAGCTTGAACCAGCGGTCAAAGACCTCGTCCTCGGCGCCCTGCAGATGGACAATGTCCAGAACGTCGTATTCGCCGTCGATGGCAATGCCTTCCAAATCCTTTTCCACCGTCACGGTGTTTTCCGGGCAGTTGAAGCGGAAAATCGTGTACCCCGTGCGCTCGTTTAAAGAGGCGAACAGGTCGTACTGCGCGCCGCGGCGCACATAGGCGTAGGAAAAGCCGTGGAAATACCCGGGCTTTGTGCCGTACTTTGTAAAGGTGTAGTCCCCGGAGGAACGGACGGAGGACGCCATGATAAACGGCTTGTATAACAGCTGCAAATACGGCGGCTTTTCATCCGGGAACATCTCGCGGCAATCCGTCCATGACTGAAAGCCGTTTAAAAACAGCCGGTCGTCGGGGCCGAACGTGTAGGGGATGGTGATGGAAAGCTTGTGGATACGCACGGGCACGGGCGTCTGGATGCGCAGCGCAACGTGGTCGCAAAACGCCTTGCAATGCATCCGGAAATGCTCGGTTTCAAACAGGTTGGTCACATAGGTGGTTTTGGCAACCTGGTACTCGACGGAAAGCTTGAATTTTTCCATAATGGCCTCCAAATGGGATTAGTAGAGACAGTATACCATAAATTCTGTCGGATTGCACCCAAATTTATTTTTTCTTTTTTGTTGATTTTGCCGCCCGCGTGCTGTAAAATAAGAAAAAACTGCGGAGGTGGCCTATGCGGTTTGCGGACCGGTACAACGAATGGCTTTTGTTCGACGATGAAACAAAGCAGGAGCTTTTGAAAATTACGGATGAAAAAGAGCTGGAGGACCGTTTTTACAAGGACCTTGCGTTCGGGACCGGCGGCCTTCGCGGCATTATGGGCGCGGGCCCGAACCGCATGAACGTGTATACCGTTTCCAAGGCGACGGCGGGGCTTGCGCAGTATTTAAACGACCGCTTCTCCGGGGAAAAGCACGTCGTGATTGCTTACGATTCGCGCAACCATTCCCGCGCCTTCGCGGAATGCGCCGCGCAGGTGCTTGCCGCCAAGGGCATCACGGCCCATCTGTTCCGCGAAATCACGCCGACGCCGGTGCTTTCCTTCGCCGTGCGGTACCTGCACGCGGCCGCCGGCATCGTCATTACGGCAAGCCACAACCCCAAGGAATACAACGGCTACAAGGTCTACGACGCGAACGGCTGCCAGCTGGTGCCCGCGCTCGCAGATGAAGTCATCCGCTATGTCAACGCCGTTACCGATTTGCGCCGCATTGACCGGCTCGACTTCGAGGTCGCCAAATCCAGCGGCCTTGTGCGGTTTGTGAGCCCCAAGGTGCTCGACGCGTTTCTGGACGCGGTTCGGGCGCAGTCGGTGTATACGGAAAGTACGGATTTGAAGGTGGTGTATACGCCGCTGCACGGGACCGGCAACATCCCGGTCCGCCGTATTCTCGAACGGTACGACGTCTCCGTTTTGAAATCGCAGGAACAGCCGGACGGCGATTTTTCTACGGTGCGCTCGCCGAACCCGGAGGAACGCGACGCTTTGACGCTCGCCATAGAGCAGGCGAGAGCGCAGGGGGCCGACCTTGTGCTCGGCACGGACCCCGACTGCGACCGCGTCGGCATTGCGGTCCGGCACGATGGGGACTATGTGCAGCTGACCGGCAACCAGGTCGGCGCGCTTTTAACGGATTTCCTGCTTCGCTTCCAAAGGGACACGCTCAAGCCCGGCGCGACGCTTGTTAAGACCATTGTGACCAACGACCTCGGCGCGGATATTGCGCGCAGGTACGGCCTGTCCGTCGTGGAAACGCTGACGGGCTTTAAATTCATCGGCGAGCAAATCACGAAATTTGAAGAGAGCGGCGACCGGTATTTCGTGTTCGGGTATGAGGAGAGCTACGGCTACCTTGCCGGTACATACGCGCGCGACAAGGACGCGGTCGTCGCCTCCATGCTCATTTGTGAAATGGCCGCGTACCACAAAGCGGGCGGCCGCACGCTTGTCGATGCGCTCGAGAGCCTGTATGCCGATTACGGGTGCTATCTGGACGCGCTGAAAACCTATACCCTGCGCGGGGAGGACGGCGCGGCGCGTATACGCGCCATTATGCAGGCTTTCCGGAAGGCGGGGGCGTCCGCGTTTTCGGACGTCAAGGACGTGGAGGACTTCGCCGAGGGGGTTGGAGAGCTGCCCAAATCGGATGTGCTGAAATTCCGGTTCGAGGACGGCGGCTGGCTCGCGATACGGCCTTCCGGCACCGAACCGAAGCTGAAGGTCTATTTTTCCGTCTGCGCAAAAGAACGGGCAAGCGCCGAAGAAAAGCTTGCCCGCCTGCAGGCGGCCTTTCAGGAGGCGATTGGAGCATGAATCTGGAGCAGTACATCGAAACCGCCATTCGTCCGCGCTTGCAGGGCGACGGCGGTGAGGTCCGCTTTGCGGAGCAAAAGGAGGACAGCCTGACGCTTGTGTTTCAGGGGGAGTGCTCCAAATGCCTTATCCTGGAACGCTGCGTGCGCTGGATAGAGGAGCAGATTGCACACGACCTCGGCGTGCGCGTGCACATCCGCGCCGTGCGCAAAAAGCCGTATTTCTGGGACGCATAAGGAGGGTGTAAATGGCACATATCGCTGTGGTGCGCCGCAGTATGCGACCCGAGGAATGGACGCAGCTGCGCTTCGGCTGGCTGAAGCGGCACATTTATAAAAAGCAGTATGAAATTAAGACCCTGCAAATCCGCAACGCACGCCAGGTCGCGGAAATGGAATTTGTCTACGACGACGATTACGTGCCGCTGTGCAAGGGAGATTTCTATTTTACGCCGGACGGCACCGCCTTTATCCGCGGCGACATCGTTATCCCGGAGGATTTGCGGCAGGAGGAGCTCTGGCTGACGCTGAAAACGGCGGCGGAGATGATTGTGCGGGTCAACGGCGCCTATGTCGGCGGCGTCGACCCGAACCGGGAACGCGTGCTGCTTACGCCGTATCTCGCGCCCGGCACGGAGCGCCTGCATATTGAAATCCAGGGGTACAACCGCTCCAAGCCCGACGACGAGCGCAATCCGGAGTCGCTGTCCGTGCGCGGGTGCAGGCAGATTTTTGAGGGCGCCTATCTTTCCGTCGTGGACCACGCCGTCCTGGACCTGGTCTACGATTTGGAGCTTTTCCTGAATATTGCGGGCAGCGAGCTGTTTTCGGAGGACTACCGTGCGTTTTTGAACCGGGAGCTCAGCCGCGCGCTCGATTGTATTGATTTTGAGGACGATGCGCTGCCCGGGCTTGCCGACGCAAAACGGTATATAGACGAGGTCGTCTATGCAAACGACGACTACAAGGGCAGCGGCGACGTCGCGCTGCTGGCGCATTCGCACCTGGATTTGGCGTATTACTGGCGGCGCGTCCATGCCGTGCAGAAAAACCTGCGCACGGTGCTTATCCAGCTGCGCTTAATGGACCGTTACCCGGAATTTACGTATACGCACACCCAGGCGTATACATACGAGACCCTGGAAAAGTATTATCCGGAAGTTTTTGCGGAACTCAAGGAGCGCGTAGCGCAGGGACGCTTCGAGCCGGTCGGCGCGATGTATGTCGAGCCCGACTGCAACATCCCGGCGGCGGAGAGCCTGATTCGGCAGTGCCTGTACGGACAGGCGTATTTCCGGGAAAAATTCGGCAAAACCATTCGCAACTGCTGGCTGCCGGATGTTTTCGGCAACAGCTGGATATTGCCGCAAATCTTGAAAAAATGCGGCGTGGACTATTTTGTTTCCAACAAGATGTCTACCTGGAACGACACGAACCGTTTCCCGCACAACAACTTTGTATGGCGCGGGATTGACGGCAGCGAGGTTTACGCCTGCGTGCCGCCGACGCATTTTATTACCTGGAATATGCCGTCCCAGATTCAGGAAAACTGGGAGGCGTACCAGGACAAAAACACAGGCGGGCAGACGCTGTCCATGTTCGGCTACGGCGACGGCGGCAGCGGCTGTACCGAGGAAATGCTCGAGCTTATGCGGCGCTTCCCGAAGGTTTCCGTTATGCCCAAGACCGAGCACGTCGGCGCGCAGGCGTTTTTGGAAAAGAACCTGAAGGACAACCCCAAGCTTGCCAAATGGGACGGCGAGCTGTATCTCGAAATGCACCGCGGGACATTCACGACAAAGGCCAAGATAAAAAAGGAAAACCGCCGGCTCGAATATAAGCTGCGGGAGGCCGAGATTATTTCCACGCTGCGCGCGCTCGGCGGCGAGGCGTATCCGGCCGAAAAGCTGAAGGCCTGCTGGAAGAAGCTGCTTGTCAACCAGTTCCACGACATCTTACCCGGCAGCCATATTGCGCCCGTATATCGCGACGCGATGGCCGATTATGCCGAAATCGACCGGACGCTGGACGAGGTTATCGGCAGCGGGACGCAGTATTTTAATTCGCTGAATTTTGTTCGGACACAGCTGACGTTTTTTGAAAACGAAAACGGCGACAGCACGCGCTTCGGCAAAAAGGGATATTGGTGCGTTCCGAACCTGCCCGCGCTCGGGCACGGGGAGGTGCGCCGCAGCGTCGGCACGGCGTCGCGCTGGTGCGCCTGTGTTGGGGACACGGTGGAAACGCCGTTTTACTCCATCCGTTTCGCGCCGGACGGCAGTTTCGAGAGCCTCTGGGATAAAACGCTTTCCCGCGAGTGGGTCGCCGGGCCTTTCAACCGGCTGTGCGTGTATGAGGACAAGCCGGGCGTTTATGATGCGTGGGATATTTTACCGAACTACAAGGACAAGCCCGTTTCGATCGAGGTGGTGTCGCCCTTGCAGCTGCAGGAACAGAGCGATGAAGCGGCAACGTTTGAAACGGAGCTTCGCGTAGGTACAAGTACCTGGAAGCGGCGCATCCGTCTTTTCCGCGTCTCGCGCGGCATTGAGGTGGAAAACGTTGTGGACTGGCGCGAGAAGCACCGTCTTGCCAAGGCGGAATTTACCTGCAACGTGCTTGCGCGCGAAGCGCTTTGCGACCTCGGGGCCGGCTTTATTCGGCGGGAGACGCACCGAAACACAAGCTGGCAGCAGGCGCGCTTTGAGGTCTGCCACCACAAATGGTGCGACCTTGCGGAGACCGACGGCGGTATCGCGCTGATAAACGACTGCAAGTACGGCGTCGGCTTTGAGGAGAACCGAATCTCCTTAAGCCTTCTGCGCGCCACCATCCGGCCGGACCCCACAAGCGATATGGGGCTGCACCGGTTCGCGTATCTGATTCTGCCGCACGCGGGAGACGCCGTGCACGCCCACATTAACCGTGCGGCGCTCGAATACAACATCCCGCTTGTCAAGGCGGATGTTTCCTGTCAGAACACGTTCCCCGGGCTGTTTTTACAGGCCATGAAGCTGTCGGAGGACGGCAAAATGGTGGTCGTCCGTCTGACGGAAACCGAAGGGCACCGCGGCACGCTGCAGCTTCCGAAGCCGGTTAAGCTGCTCAATATGCTCGAGGACGCCTGCGGGGAAGCGCAGTCGGTCGATTACCATCCGTTTGAAATTTTGACGCTCGGCATCCCGCTGCAGCAGTAGGCAAAACGGCAAGCGCCCCGGAAAGAGAACTTTCCGGGGCGCTTTTTCGCGGGCTTATAAAATATATACGCCGGAATCCAGCTGGACAATTTCCTTGCCGCAGGCGCGCACATACCGCCGCACCGGCTCGTCAAACGTTCGGAAATCCCGCACGGCATAGTTTTTCAAATTGACGGTGCGTATCTTAAAGGAGCCGGCGTTGCAGATGAACAGCTCGCCGCCGTATTTGCTTAAGGAGACCGGCCTGCTGAACGCCGTGGAATTCTCGCCGCCAATGCGCATATAAAATTTCTTGTGGGAGACGGAATAGCTGATAATGGCGTTCTGCTCCGGCACCGTGCACCAAATCTGGCTGCCGTCGGAGGCGACGTCCTGTACGGGGCAGCCGTGGTACAGCAAATCGCCCGCCCAGACCGGCTTTCCCTCATAGTCAAAAATGCCGGTTTCGCCGGTCGGGTACACAATGACGGTTCCGTTGTTGCCGTATACGTCGGCGTCGCAGTTTAAATAGTCGCCGATTTCGTCCACAATCCGCTGGTACCCGCCGCCGAATTTGTTTAGCATATATACGCTGCGCGTAACGGGGGCGTTGCGCATTTTTTCCATATCAAAGCCGAAAAACGAAACCTTGCACTTGTCGTCGGGCAAAATCTCTTTGCGTGAGAACAGGACGCCGCAGGAGAAGGGGACAAGGTCGATGATTTCGACCTTTTCAAAGTCCAGAATTTTTTTCATAGCCAGTCACCGAAATATATAAAAAAGTAGAAAAACCGTATATTCGTATTTATTCTACTAAATTTTTTATATTCGGTCAACCGTTTGCCGTTATTTTTGAAAAGTTTTAGAAATCTCCAGGCTTTTCAGAAGCTGCCGGATACACCTGCATTCCCGGCTTTCGCAGGCGCCGCTCTGCCTGCACAGTATCTGCACCTCGCCGTTCGGCTTGCGGTGCTCCTCCAGCCAGACATTTTGATTTTTGTGCAGGCAGAATTGCTCGTACTCCACAACCGTTTCTCTCATGCGACAGGCTCCTCTCTTCGTTTGGTACAAGTATATTCCCGAAAAAAAGAAATAAACATCCGGCATAATCTGATTTTTCGGTTTATACAATGTACAAACTGGTATGGAGACGATGCGCTTGACAGGTTGGATTTATTTTGCACTCGGTATTGCCGGCGTCGCGGTGCTGGCGGCTATGCTCAGAAGCGGGCGTTTTTTCGCGAGCCTCGCGCTTTCCGCCCTGCAGGGCGTCGCCGCATTTTTCGCCGTCAATTTTGTCGGCTCGTTTTTCGGCGTAGAGCTGCCGCTGAATCTTCCCTCCCTGCTGCTTTCGGCGCTCGGCGGGGCGCCGGGTGTAATCGTGCTTTTGCTTTTGCAGGCGCTTTGCGCCGCAGTCTGAAAGGACCGAACGGTTTCGTTCGGTCCTGAAATTTATGATTTTGTTTCCGCTTCCGGCAAAACGCCGGCCTGCATTTCCTGCAGCGTCTCAAAAACTGCCGCAGCGACCGCCTCGGCGTATGCGTTCAGGTTTTTGTCGAACAGCGCGTTGTCCGCATCGCTTGTAATAAACCCGGCTTCGACAAGACAGCTCGGCATATCGGTGTGCGCGTTGACGTAGTAGTTGCCGTCCGCATTGTGCACATAGCCGCTTTTTACGCCGCGCGCTTTGCTGATGCCGACCTCGTCAAGCCCCTCCAAAATATGCTCTGCAAGCGCCCAGTCAATTTTGCCGGGCGTGTTTTCCACCCAGATTTCAACGCCGTTTCCGCTTTCGGCGCTGTTGCGGTGCAGGGAAACAAACAGAGTGCAGCGCTTGCGGTTTGCGGTTCGGCAGCGTTCCTCAAGCGACAGAAACGTGTCATCGTCGCGCGTCATATAAACCTTTACGCCTTTTGCTTCCAAAGCGTCGCGCGTTGCCAATGCGAGCCGCAAATTGTCGTCCTTTTCATAGCGCTCGCCGTTAACGGCGCCGGCGTCCTTCCCGCCGTGCCCGGCGTCGAGACAGACCGAAATCTCCCGCTGTGCCGTCTGGTGGTAGTAAACCGCCGCGACGCAAAATACGATAAGGGCGGCGCACAAAATGCACAGAAAAAGCTTTGACAGCCGCTTTTTTTGAATCCGTTTTTTCATGAGGGCTCCTTTTTTTCGAAGGGCTTGTCTTTTCCGTTGCATTGTACCACGTTTCCTCCCAAGATTCAATGACACAATGTATGTACGCTTTTGCGGACTTATGCAGGCGGCGGGTCGGTTGTAAATTCCGGCGGATTGTGATAGAATTGCAAAAAAGGAAAGGGGTGTGCGGGATGCTGCATCTTCTGCTCGGCCGCAGCGGCAGCGGGAAGACGACGTTTGTGCGAAACACCATTGCCGAGCGGCTGCACGCCGGGGACACCGGGCTTTTGCTTCTGGTCCCGGAGCAATACTCCTATGCGTCCGAACGTGCGATGCTCTCGCTTGTGGGCCCGCGCGAGCTTGATGGGCTTTCCATCGTCAGCTTCACGCGGCTTGCCGAGACGGTGCTGCAGGAGAAAATGCCTTCGCGCCTGCCGCAGGTGGATGACGGGATGCGCGCGGTGCTGATGCGCCTGGCGATTGATGCGCTCGGCGACCATACGAAAATCTTTGAACGCTATGCGCGGCGGCCGCAGCTTCTGCATACGCTTGTTTCCTTCGCCAAGGAGCTGAAGCAATGCGCCGTGCCCGTCGGCGCGCTCGACGCCGCGATGAACAAGCTGTCGGTCGGCGCGCTGCGGGAAAAGGTCTCCGAGCTCTCGCTGCTTATGCAAATGTACGAGACGCTTTTGCATGAGCGCTTCTCGGACGACACGGACGCGCTCACGCTTTTGGCTTCCTGCATTTCGGCCGACGCCACATTTCAAAACAAAACCGTGTTTGTCGACGCGTTTGCCGGCTTTACCGCGCAGGAGCGGCAGGTTCTGCGCGCGCTGTTTGCCGCCTGCCGGGATGTGTATATTACGCTGACGCTGCCGGACAGGCGTGCGCAGGAGGACGCGGCCTTCGGCGTGTTCGACAATGTTGAACGGGAAATGGAAATGCTGAAAGCGGCGGCGCGCGAGGCGGGCGCGCAGGTGGCAAAGCCTGTCTGGTTCACGGTTTCGCCGGAGTCAAAGCCGCAGGGCCTTCAGCATTTGGAACGCGGGCTGTTTTGCGCACGGAAAACGCCGATGCCGGGCGCCGTTGCCTGTATCAAGATGTCCGCGGCCGCAAACCGCGCCCAGGAAAGCGATATGGTCGCGCGCGCCATTTGCGGCCTGCTGCGCGACGAAGGATACCGGGCCAGGGAGATTGCCGTTGTCCAGAGAAGAAAGGACACCTACGACTTTCATTTGCGCACGGCTTTTCGGAAATACGGCGTGCCGTATTTTGAGGACCGTCGCCAGCCGGTCAAGACCCAGCCGCTTATGCAGCTGACGGACAGCCTGCTTTCCATGGGCGTGAGCGGCATTACGACCGAGGAACTGCTGCGGTATCTGAAAACCGGGCTTTGCGGGCTTTCCATAGAGGAGATTGCCGCGCTCGAAGGCTATGCCGTGCTCTGGGGCGTGGACCGCGCGCAATGGCGGACGGATTTCACCGCCAACCCGGACGGACTCGGTGTGGAAATGCAGGCGGAGCAGGAAAAGACGCTGGCGCGGCTCAACGCGCTGCGCCGGCGGGCGGTCGAGCCCGTACTCCGTTTTCGCAAGACGTTTCGAGCCGGCGCCGGCGAGCAAAAGGCGCGCGCGCTTTTTGACGTGCTGCAGTCGCTTGCCGTCCCGGATGCGCTCAACGAACTCGCAGCCACGCTTCGCGCGGCCGGCCGGCCGGAACTTGCCGAACAGCAGGACGCCGTTTGGACGCTGCTCATGCAGATGCTCGACGCCCTGGCGGCCGCCTGCGGTGAGGCGGAAATGGAGCCGGCGCGCTTTTATACGCTTTTTACGATACTGCTGGACCATGCGGATATCGGAACTTTGCCGCAGGGCCTCGATACGGTTACGCTCGGCACGGCGGACCGCATCCGCATGGACCCGCCGCGCGCCGTATTTTTGGTAGGGGCAAACGACGGCGTGTTCCCGGAGCCGCCGCCGACGGACGGCGTGTTCAGCAGCCGGGAGCGTCAGGCGCTTGCCGAGGCGGGGCTGGAGCTTTCGGACACGGTGGAATACAAGGCCGTGGATGAGCGCAGCTTCGTGTATGATGCGGTGACGCTGCCGAAGGAAAAGCTCTTTGTTTCCTGGTCGTCTACCGATTTCCAGGGCAATGCGCTGCGCCCGTCGGTGCTTGTCCGGGAGCTTTTGGAGCTGTTTCCCGACCTTCCGGTGTCGGACGACGCATTGCTCGACGCGTTTTCCCGCGCGCAAAGCGAGGCGTCGGCCTTTGAAGCGCTCGCAGACGCCGAAGGTCTTTCTGCGGAGCAGGCCGAAACGCTGCGCGCCTATTTCCGGGAAAAGCCCGCCTATAAAGACCGGCTTTCCGCGCTGGACCGCGCCGTCTCGCACACGGCGGCCGCTTTTTATGACCCGGAGATTTCCACGCGGCTGTTCGGCAGGGATATGCTGATTTCCGCCTCCCGCGCCGAGCGGTTTTACCAATGCCCGTTCGGGTATTTTTGCAAGTTCGGCCTTGCGTTAAAGCCCTTGAAGCAAGCGGAGCTCGACCCGGCGCAAAGCGGTACCATCATCCACTACTGTCTCGAAAAAATCCTCGGTGAGTATGATAAGCAGACGCTTTGCGGCCTGTCCGGCGACGAGCTGCGGCGCCTTGTCGGGGAAACGATGGACGCCTATACGCAAACGCGCCTCGGCGGCAAGGCGGATAAAGACGCGCGGTTTCTGCGGATGCTCAGGCAGCTTTCCGGCACGGTACAGGAGGTGCTGCTGCGCCTGGTTGCCGAATTTTCCGTATGCGCGTTTATTCCGACGGCGTTCGAGTTATCCATCAGCCCGGACGGCGACATCCAGCCCTATAAGCTGACGCTCAAAGACGGCGGCTCGCTTCGCATCATCGGCTCCGTCGACCGGGTGGATACGATGCAGAAGGACGAAAAAACCTATCTGCGCGTCATCGACTATAAATCCGGCGGTAAGAATTTCGACCTCTCCGAGGTGCTGTCCGGCCTCAATATGCAGATGCTGATTTATCTCTACGCCATATTGGAAAACGGTTCGTCCGTGTTCGGTGAAACGCTTGTGCCGGCCGGGGTGCTCTATTTTCCCGCCAAAGAGGTGGGCGAAAAGCTGCCCCGCGACGCCGATGCGAAGTCGGTACTGGACGCCAAGCTTAAGGCCGCCCGCATGAACGGCGTGGTGCTTGCGGACGAGAATGCCATCCGCGGGATGGACAGGACCGGCTCCGGCAATTTTATCCCGGCCAAAGAGAACGGCTCTGATTTTAAAGGAAACCTTCTTAGTCTTGACGCGTTTTCCGCCCTGAAAAAGAAGGTGGACGAAAACCTGACGGAAATGGGCGAGCGCCTGCACCGGGGCGAGATTCCGGTGCTTCCGGATGCGCGGCCGGACCATTCGGCGTGCAAGTATTGCGATTACGCGGCGGTGTGCGGGTATGAACCGGGCGACCCCGCGCGTGAAATGCAGGACTACGGTAAATTTGACGATGTCAAAAAGCTTTTGGAAAAGGAGGGTGAGCTTTGAGCGGCGCGCGAAATTGGACGATGGACCAAAGCAACGCCATTTACTCCCGCGGCGGGGGACTGCTGGTTTCCGCGGCCGCCGGCTCCGGGAAAACGGCGGTTCTTGTAGAACGCGTTATCCGCCGCGTTTGCAGCGAAGCGGACGGCTGCCCGATTGACCGGCTGCTTGTTGTGACCTTTACCAATGCGGCGGCGGCGGAAATGCGCGAACGCATTGCGGCAGCGCTCGAAAAGGAGCTTGCCGCGCACCCGCAGGACGCCTATCTTTTGCGGCAGCAGATGCTGCTGCCCTCTGCGGACATCTGCACCATGGACAGCTTTTGCAGCGCGCTTGTCAAAACCCACTTTCACGCCGCGGATGTTTCCCCGGACTTCCGCATCTTAAGCGACGGGGAAAGCGAGGCGCTGCAAAGGGAGATTTTAAAAGATTGCCTGCAAGAGCTTTATGCGCAGGAAACGCCGGCGCTCGACTTTCTGACCGGCGTTTTAACAAGGGGCTCCAACGACGGCGATTTGCAGGAGACGCTGCTGACGCTGTATACCAACGCGCAGGCGTACCCGTACCCGGAGCATTGGCTGCGGTCCATTCCCGGGCAATACGACCCAACGGTTCCCGTGCAGGAGACAGCCTGGGGTAAAGTCATTTTGCAGGAGGCAAAACGACGCGCAGAGGACTGCCGGTATACGCTCGACAGCGCCGTGAAGGCGCTGGAGGCCGAACCCGAATTGGCCGACGCGTATGCGCTGCTTGTGTCGTCGGACCGGGCGTTTCTCGACGCGCTGGAGGCGCGTGTGGATGCCCGAGACTGGGACGGCGTCGTCGACACGCTTGCCGCTTTTCGGCCGCTGCCGCTCAAAGGTACGCCGAAGGGCTATAAGGACCATCCGGCAAAAGCGCTGTTTCAGCAGGCCCGCACCGAAAATAAGGAGAAGCTGCGCAAGCTGATAAGCCTGTTCCCGGCGACTGCGGCAGAGCATCGGGAGGACATGACCCGTATGCAGCCGGCCATACAGCTGCTTATCGACACGGTCCTGCGTTTTTCCGAAAAGCTTTTCGACGCAAAAAAAGCGGAAAACGCGTATGATTTCAGCGATATCTCGCACCTTGCGCTGCAGCTTCTCGTCCGCATCGACCCGAAAACCGGCGCCTATGCGCGCACGCCGCTTGCCGAATCGCTGCGCGCGCAGTACCGCGAGATTTTGCTGGACGAATACCAGGACACAAACGATGAGCAGGAGGCCCTGTTCACGGCGCTGTCGGATGATGAAACCAACCTGTTCTGCGTCGGGGATGTCAAGCAAAGCATTTACAGCTTCCGCCTTGCCGTGCCGGATTTGTTTTTGCGCCGCCGTGCGGCGGCCTGCGACTATGACGGCACGCATTTTCCGGCGCGGATTACGCTCAGCCACAATTTTCGTTCCCGCAAGGCGGTGTGCGAGGGGATTAACCGCCTGTTTTCACAAATCATGACCAAGGAAACCTGCGGGATAGAGTACGGCGAAACCGAGCGTTTGAATCCGGCCGCGTCCTTCCCCGGAGAAGACCCGGCCGTCGAGCTGCACATTCTCGAAAAGGATTCGTTAGACGACCCCGTATTTTTTGCCGAACCCGTCCATATTGCGGCGTACATCCGCAAGCTTGTTGACGACGGGACGCCCGTGTCCGACGGGCAGGGGGGGCAGCGCCCGGTTCGGTACGGCGACATCTGTATTTTAATGCGGTCGCTTTCCGATTACGAGTCGTATATGCGCGCTTTGGAATTGTACGGCGTTCCGGCTTATTCGCAGAAAAACGGCGGCTTTTTCCAAATGCGGGAAATTCGCACGGTCGTATCCCTGCTGGAAGCAATCAACGACCCGTTCGCCGACGTCCCCCTGTGCGCCGCGCTCTATTCCCCCATCTGGGGCTTTACGCCGGACGAGCTTGCCGAAATCAAAATGGCGGGGCAAAGCATGCCGTTTTACCGCAAGCTTACTTTGACGCACACAAAAAAGTGCGCGCGGTTTTTGCGGGATTTTGAACGGCTGCACACGCTTTCTACCGTTCTGACGCCCGTTGAGCTGCTCCGGGAAATCTATGAATCGACGGCGTTTTTCGCCATCTGCGGCGCGCTGCCGGGCGGGGAGGACCGCAAGCGCAACCTGCTGCTTCTGCTGCAGTATGCAGAGGAATACGGCGCGCACGGCAAAAACTCGCTTTCCGGCTTTTTGCGCTATCTTGAGCGCCTGCGCAGCGCGGTCGGCGCCGTTGAATCCCCGTCGGGCGTTTCGGAATTTGCAAATGTGGTCCGCATCCTTTCCATCCACAAAAGCAAGGGGCTGGAATTTCCCGTCGTGATTCTCGCAAGGTGCGGCAGCGCCTTCAACGAAAAAGAGCTGAACAAAAAAATGGTGCTGCATCCAAAGCTGCTGCTTGGCTGCAAGGTGTATGACGCCGCCGGGGCGCGGGTTTATCCTTCCGTGCCGCTGGAGGCTGTGAAGCTTGCCAAACGGGCCGATTTGCGCGCCGAAGAGCTTCGGATTCTGTATGTGGCCATGACCCGGGCAAAGGAACGCCTGGTTGTGGTCGGGCAGGTCGGCGCGCGCATGAAATCGGAAACGCAGCTGCGCGCGGCCGCGTTTGCACTTTCGGACGGGAAGGTCCGTCCCTCCTATGTGCGCGATTCCAACACGTATCTGTCCTGGATTTTGGCGGCGTGGATGCTTCATCCCGACGCCGACTGGCTGCGGGGGGCGTCGGGCTGCCCGCAGCCGGCGGACGCGGACGCCGCCTTCCGGCTTCGGGTTGCGTATTACGACAGCCTGGATTTGCCCGAACAGGCGCCGAAAGCCGTGCAAACAGCTGCGGCAAATGCGGAAATGCTCGCCGGGCTGACCAGGCGCTTGTCGTTTCGCTATCCGTATCTGGCGCTGCAAAACTGCCCGGCGAAGGTCAGCGCCTCCGCCTTGAACGAACAGTCGACGCAGCAGGCGTATTTTGCACAGGCGCGCCCGGCTTTTCTCGGAAAGGGCGGGTTGACGCCCGCCATGCGCGGCACGGCGACGCATACCTTTGTGCAGTTTTGTGATTTTTCCGCTGCCGCGGCGGATTTGGAGCCGGAAATCCAAAGACTGCAAACGGCCGGCGTTCTGTCGCAAGAGGAGGCCGAGGTGCTGGACCGCAGCGCGCTGCGGGGCTTTTTCGACTCCGCTTTGTTCGCCCGGATGCAGCGTGCCGCGTCTTTAGAGCGTGAGCGGAAATTCACGGTCCTTCTGCCGGCCGGCGAGTTTTTAGGCGAGATGTGCCCCGCGGCGGAGGAAAGCATATTGCTGCAAGGCGTTATGGACTGTATTTTTACGGAGGGCGGCTCGCTCGTGCTTGTCGATTATAAGACGGACAGCGTGCGAAAACCGGAGGAGCTCGTCACGCGCTACCGGGAGCAGATGCGCGCCTACGCGCGCGCCGCGCAGCAGCTGTATGCGCGCAGGGTGGATGAAATCTATTTGTATTCCTTTTCGCTCGGCGAGGCGGTTTCGGTAAATATTTAAGCGTTTTCGAAAAAAACTCTTGCATTTTCCCGGCCGTTGTGGTAGAATCCCTATGCTATTTGAGGAATCCCGAAAGAGGTGAATGAACATGAAACAGGGTATCCATCCCGAATACCAGACCGCTACGGTTAAATGTGCCTGCGGCAATGAATTCGAGACCCGTTCCACCAAGTCGGAGCTGCGTGTGGACATTTGCTCCAAGTGCCATCCTTTCTTCACCGGCAAGCAGAAGCTTGTAGATACCGGCGGGCGCGTTGACCGCTTCAACAGAAGGTTCAATCTGGACGCAAAGAAATAAGACGAAAGCGGCGCAGAAGGCTGTGCCGCTTTTTTCTTTGGAGGGAAAGGTATGCCGGACGGCTATCTCACCGTAAAGCGCTTTGCAGAGGCGGAGTTTACGGAAAAACGCTCCCGGTTTATCGGCGCAGTTATGCCCGCCGACACGCTTCCCGAGGTGGAAGCCTTTTTGGACAGCGTGCGAAAAACACACCGCGACGCGCGCCACAATGTTTTCGCTTACAGGCTGCTTACCGGCGCCAAGCGCTGCAGCGACGACGGCGAGCCGCAGGGGACGGGCGGTATGCCGGTGCTCAACGTCCTTGAAAAGGCGCAGGTTACAAACGCCGTTTTGGTGGTCACGCGGTATTTCGGCGGCGTACTCCTCGGCGCCGGCGGGCTTGTCCGCGCCTATTCGCATACGGCGCACCTCGCGCTTGAAAAGGCCGGCATAGCCGTCATGGAAAAGCAGGCGCTTGTGCGCGTGGAAACCGACTACGCGTTCCACGAAAAACTGGAGGCCTTTGCGGAGAACTTCGGCGCGAAAATAACGGACACGCGTTTTACCGAACGGGTGACGGTATTTTTCGTAATGCCGCTGGCGGATTTTGCGCCGTTTTGCGCGCAGCTGTTTGATTTTTCCGCCGGGAAGGTCAAAGCGGAAAAAATCGGAGAAAAATTTGCCGAAAAATAGAGGGAAAACCCTTCCCGCGCCGTATATAAGTATGAGATAAGGCAGGAGGCGGCATATGGCGCAGACGATTTGTGAACGTACTTTGGAGATGGAAAAGCTGACGCTGTCCCCGCGCGCCATGCATTGCGCAGACACCCGCGGCAGACAGCAGCCGGAGCCGGCGTGCTCGGTCCGAACGGCCTACCAGCGCGACCGGGACCGTATTCTGCATTGCAGCTCGTTTCGCCGTCTTAAGCACAAGACGCAGGTCTTTCTGTCGCCGGAGGGCGACCATTACCGCACCCGTCTGACGCACACGCTCGAGGTCGTGCAGATTGCGCGCACCATTGCCCGGGCGCTTCGCCTTAACGAGGATTTGACCGAAGCCATTGCCTTGGGGCACGACCTCGGACACACGCCGTTCGGGCACGCCGGGGAGCGCGCGCTCAACGAGGTGTTTGAGGGCGGGTTTCGCCATTATGAGCACAGCCTGCGCGTTGTGGACAAGCTTGAGAAGGACGGCAGGGGACTTAACCTGACTTATGAGGTGCGCGACGGCATTGTGCACCACACAACCGGCGAGCAGGCCTGTACGCTGGAGGGGCGAATCGTTCGCCTTGCCGACAAAATTGCCTATTTGAATCACGATATTGACGACGCCGTGCGTGCGGGCGTTATGGCGGAAAGCGACATCCCGCTCGACGTGCGCACGACGCTCGGCGAGCGTAAATCCCAGCGTATCGACACGCTGGTGCGCTCTGTTATTGCAAACAGCGAAGAAACCATCGCCATGGCGCTCGACGTTGAGCAGGCGTTAGCCGAGCTCAACCGCTTCATGTTCAAAAACGTGTATACGAACCCGGTATGCAAGGGGGAGGAAAAAAAGGCGGAGGGGCTTATCAAGCAGCTGTTCTTTTACTTTGCGGAAAATCCGAATGAATTGCCGTCGAACTATTGGCAGATTTCGATTGAAGAGGGCGCGTCGCGGGCGGCCTGCGACTATGTCGCCAGTATGTCGGACGGCTATGTGCTGAGCGTTTACCAAAAGCTCTTTATTCCGACCGCCTGGCTGGAAAACGGCCTGGGCACCTAATCCCGTGCGTGCGCAAAAAGGAGGTGACGCGCATGGCGTTTTCCGAAGAATTTTTGTCTGAGCTGCGTGCGCGCGCCGATATGGAGTCCGTTGCGTCCTCATACGTAACGCTCAAGCGCCGCGGCCGTATTCTGACGGGTCTTTGCCCGTTCCACAACGAAAAAACGCCTTCCTTTACCGTTTATCCCGAAACGCAGTCCTATTACTGCTTTGGCTGCGGCAACGGCGGCGACGTGATTACCTTCATCAAAAACATTGAAAATCTGGACTATGTCGAGGCCGTGCGGCTGCTTGCGGAGCGCGTCGGGCTTGACGTCCCGCAGGACAGCCGGTACGACGCCGGGCTCTTTGAGCGGCGCCGGCGGATGTTTGAAGCCAACCGTTTGGCGGCGCGCTACTTCTTTAAAGCGCTGTATTCTGAGGCCGGACAGGCCGGTCTTGCGTACTATCACGAGCGCGGCCTTTCCGATGCAATCATCCGTAAATTCGGCCTCGGCTTCGCCCCGAAGGGCTGGGAGAATCTGCGGCGGTATCTAAACGGCGAGGGTTTTTCGGACCGGGAGCTGTTTGAAGCGAACCTCATTCGCAAAAGCAGCCGTTCGGACAGGGAATCCTATTACGACGCGTTTTCCGAGCGCGTCATGTTCCCGATTCTGGATTTGCGCGGCAACGTGCTGGCGTTCAGCGGCCGCGCCATTACGCCGGACGCGCAGCGCAAATATGTCAACACCAGCGACACGCTTGTTTACAAGAAGGGGGAAAACCTTTTCGCCTTGAATCTTGCACGCAAGTCGAAGGCCGGCAGCTTAATTTTGTGCGAAGGGAATATGGACGTCGTCGCGCTGCACCAGGCCGGCTTCGACAACGCCGTCGCGGGGCTCGGCACCGCGCTGACGGAGCAGCAGGCGGCTTTGCTTTCCCGCTATACGTCCGAGGTTCTGCTTTGCTACGACAACGATGAAGCCGGGCAGAAGGCGATTCGGCGTGCGCTGTCTATTTTGGAAAAAACGACGCTGCACGTCAAGGTGATTCGGATGCAGGGCGGTAAGGACCCGGATGAAATCATCAAGACCCACGGCCCGGAACGGTTCCGCGCGCTGCTGCAGGACGCCGCCAACGACGTGGAATACCGCATTATGCAGGCGCGCGGCGCCTACGACGTTTCCACGTCCGACGGCAAAACCGCCTTTTTGACCGACGCCTGCAAGGTTCTCGCCGATTTGCAAAGCCCGGTGGAGCTGGATGTGTACGCGTCCCGCCTGGCGGAGGAGACCGGTGTGGAAAAAGCGGCGATTTTAGCGCAGGCCGGCCAGCTGCGCAAAACGGTCAGCCGCAAAAGAGAGCGTGACCGTCTGCGTGATGCGCGGGCAGCCGCCGCCCCGGCGCAAAAAGCGATTGACGCAGTAAACCCGGAGCGCGCCAAACGGCTGCGTGCGGCGCGCGCGGAGGAGACGCTTCTCGCCTCCATTATGCATAATCCGGACATTTTCAGTCAAATTAAGGGAGAAATCGAACCGGACGATTTTGTGACCGCCTTCAACGCGCGCGTTTTTGCGGCGGTTGGGGCGTGTATGCAGCAATACGGCCACTTTTCCCTTTCCATGCTCGAGGGGGATTTTACACCGGCGGAATCCAGCGCGGTTGCCGCCATTCTGGCGCAAATCCCGAATTTGGCCGACACGCTGCAGGAATGCCGGGACTGTATCCGCGTCATGCGTGAGGAAAAGGGCAAGGTCGGCCGCGGCGAGGCCTGCTCTTTGTCCGACTCGGATTTTTTAAAGCTCTTTAAGCCTTAAAAAAACAGTTTTACATAAAGTGAAGGAGAAATTATGGAGAAAAACGAGAAAAAGACTTCCATTCAGGCCCTGCTTGAAAAAGGCAAGGCGGCGGGGAAGCTGTCGACGCAGGATATTGACACGGTCATTATGGAATCCGACGTCGATATGGAGGAGCTCGACCGGCTGTACGAGACCATCGAAGCCCAGAACATCGAGATTGTGGACGACATGAGCGATTCTGCGCTCGAGGATTTGAATTTCGAAGGCGATTTGCCGAAGGGGCAGGAAGCCGCGGCGGCGGACAGCGAAAACCGCACGGCCGCAATGGACGACCCGGTCAAGGTCTATTTGAAGGAAATCGGGCGCGTGCCGCTGCTGACGCCGGAGGAGGAAATCGAGCTCGCCATGCGCATCAGCGAAAACGACCAGCAGGCGAAGCAGCGTCTGGCGGAGGCCAACCTGCGCCTGGTTGTCAGCATCGCCAAGCGCTATGTCGGACGCGGGATGCAGTTTTTGGATTTGATTCAGGAAGGGAACCTGGGGCTTATCAAGGCGGTCGACAAGTTTGATTATACCAAGGGCTTTAAATTTTCGACCTACGCGACCTGGTGGATTCGGCAGGCGATTACCCGCGCCATAGCGGACCAGGCGCGCACCATCCGCATCCCCGTACACATGGTCGAAACCATCAACAAGGTCAAAAAGACCAACACGCAGCTGCTGCACAAAAACGGCCGCGACCCGACGGCCGAGGAGATTGCCGAGGAGCTGAATATGCCGGTCGACAAGGTGCGCGAAATTCTGCGCGTGTCGCAGGAGCCGGTTTCGCTGCAAACGCCCATCGGCGAGGAGGAGGACAGCCACCTCGGTGATTTCATTCCGGACGAGGAGGCGCTCGCGCCTGCGGACGCGGCTTCCATGACGCTTTTAAAGGAGCAGCTTTCCGAGGTACTTAAAACCCTGACGCGGCGGGAAGCCAAGGTGCTTGCGCTGCGCTTCGGTCTGGAGGACGGACACCCGCGCACGCTCGAGGAGGTCGGCTCGGCGTTCGGCGTTACGCGTGAACGTATCCGGCAGATTGAAGCGAAGGCTCTGCGCAAGCTGCGCCACCCGAGCCGCAGCAAAAAATTGAAGGATTATCTGGATTGATTTTTCGGCGTTTCCCCACTTTTCGGGAAACGCCTTTTTTCTCCAAAAAATGCCTTGTGCGTACCCGGCAGATATGCTACAATAAGAAAAATGAAGGGTGGGATTTGCATGGAAAGACGGGATAAAATCAACTACTATCTGGACCTTGCGGAAATGGTCGCGCAGCGCAGCACCTGCCTGCGCCGCCACTTCGGCGCGGTGATTGTCCAAAACGACGAGGTGATTTCGACCGGCTATAACGGCGCGCCGCGCGGGCGGCAGAATTGCACGGATTTGAACTATTGCGTCCGCCAGCAGCTCAATGTGCCGCGCGGGGAGCGGTATGAGCTTTGCCGCAGCGTCCATGCGGAGGCGAACGCCATCATCAGCGCTTCCCGAAAGGAAATGCTCGGCAGCACGCTTTACCTTGTCGGGATTGAGTGCGATACCGGCGAATACGTGCAAAGCGCAAGCAGCTGCCCGATGTGCAAGCGGCTGGTCATTAACGCCGGGATTATGCACGTCATCATCCGGGACACAAAGGACGAATACCGCATTGTCAACGTTCAGAAATGGATTGACAGCGACGAATCCTTAGACGGTGCAAAAGGGTACTAAGGGAGAGCTTCAGCATGCGGCAGAAAAATAAACGATGGGGCAGGGGAGCGGCGGCTTTCCTGCTGTGTGTACTTCTTATCGCTTGTTCCTTCCTTGTGCCTGCCGTGGCGGCGGACAACGGCTTTTCCATTTCCGTTGGTTCCATCGAAAACGGCGGCCTTGTGCGGGTGCACATATTTGCGGATGAATCCAGACGGTTCGGCGGATTTTCCTTGAAGCTGCGGTATACGGATACGCTGCTGCGCTTTCAGAGCGCGCAGGGCTTTGCCCACAATGGGGTTGTAACGGCCGGGCTTGAGAAAGAAGGCGTGGTTTCCGTCGCTTTTGCCACGGCGTCCGACACCGGCTACACGGGCGGCGACCCCGCCTGCGAAATCGTGTTTCAAATTGCGGACGGCGCCGTCGGTACGGCGGAGCTTTCCCTGCTCGTGGCGGAGGCAATCGATACCGCAAACGCACCGTTGACCGGACTTGGAGCCGACCCGGTAACGCTCGAGGTTACGCCGCTTTCTCTGGAGATTACAGCCCCACCGCTGCGGAAATTCTATTTTTGCGGCGAGCCGCTTGATTTAAGCGGGCTGGCGGTTACGGCGACTTTTCCCGGCGGCGTGCAGGCGGTGCTGACCGAGTATGCCGTTCGCGGGTTCCAGTCTGCTGTGCCGGGTGAAACCGTAGTAACGGTGCGCAGCGGGAAGAACGAGGCTGCGTTCTCGGTCCTGATTGTACTCAAAGGCGATGTGGATGCAAACGAGCTGGTCAACACGGAAGACCGCGCATTGATTCTGCAGCAGGCGGCCGACCGGGCGGCGCTGAGTGAGGAGCAGCAGTTCCGTATGGACTTAAACGGCGACGGCGTGGTGGACGGCTTCGATGTGCTGTACGAAAACAGGTATATACAGGAAAACGCGTAACGCAGCCGCGCAGGTTCAGATTTAGCAAATTGCATAATATCGGTTCGCTATTTTTGAACAGGTTCCATAGAATTTTGTTTTCAAATCTCCTTTTTTTCTTGACAAATCTGTTAAAATTTTATATACTGTTCTCATTCTCGAAACAGGCAATATGCAGGGGAGTGTTTCCTCTCCTGCAAAAATAGTTTGGGAGGCAATTGGTATGAAAATGAAAAAGGTTCTTGCCGCGCTCCTTGCATTGGCCATGGTGGTTCTCTGCTTTGCAGCCTGCGGCGAAACCGGCGACAAGACCGGCGGCTCAACCGACGCGAACACCATCAAAATCGGTTTAAGCGGCCCGCTGACCGGCAACAACGCGCAGTACGGCATCGGCGTCCAAAACGGCGCGCAGCTTGCGGTGGATGAGATTAACGCCGCCGGCGGCATCAACGGCTACAAGGTCGAGCTGGAAATGGAGGACGACGAAGCGGACGCTGAAAAGGCAGCGAACGCATATGCGAACCTGCTCGACTGGGGTATGCAGATTTCCATGGGTACCGTGACCTCCGCCGCCTGCGCTGCGTTCCAGGGCCGTGCGGCCGAGGACAATATGTTCCTGCTGACCCCGTCTGCCACGTCGGTTGACGCGATTCAGGGCGACAACGCGTTCCGCGTCTGCTTCTCCGACCCGCAGCAGGGCGTTGAAGCGGCGGATTACATCTCGGAAAACAAGCTTGCGACCAAGGTCGCGATTATCTATGACGCTTCCGATACCTATTCCTCCGGCATCCACGACAGCTTCTCTGCGGAAGCGAAGGCCAGGGGGCTCGAGATTGTGGCGAGTGAAGCGTTTACCGCCGACAACAATACCGACTTCTCGGCGCAGATTCAGTCCGTGAAATCCGCCGGCGCAGAGCTTGTGTTCCTGCCCATCTATTACAACGAAGCTTCCAAGATTATCCAGCAGGCTGCAAGCGCCGGTCTCGATGTTCAATGGTTCGGCTGCGACGGCCTTGACGGGCTGCTCCGCATTGAAAACTTCGATTATTCCCTTGTCGAGGGCGTTATGCTTCTGACTCCGTTCACGCCGAACGCGACGGACGAATACACGCAGAACTTCGTCAAGGCCTATGAAGCGAAGTATCCGGACCAGGCCTCTACGCTCAACCAGTTTGCTGCGGATGCGTACGATGCGGTCTACATCATCAAGCAGGCCTGCGAGCAGGCGAATGTTACGCCGGATATGTCGGTTTCCGACACCTGCGAGGCGCTGAAAGCTGCGATGACTTCCATCACCTACACCGGTGTGACCGGCAAGGGGATTACCTGGGGCGCGGACGGCGAACCCTCCAAGCCTCCGATTGTTGTCCGTATTGAAAACGGCGAATATACGGTTCTTCAGTAACGTCTTTCGCTGTACCTGTTCATTCGGTATGCCGTATGGAGGCGACTCCATACGGCATACTTTGGGATTTTCGACTGCATGTGTGCTTTGAAGAATCGCAGCTTTTGCGCCTTTTCAAAGCACATATGGGAGGATGGCTATGGAGTTTATTTCCTATCTCGTTTCCGGCATCAGCCTGGGGAGCATATATGCGCTGATTGCTTTGGGGTATACGATGGTATACGGCATTGCGAAAATGCTGAATTTCGCGCACGGCGATGTGATTATGGTCGGCGCCTATATCATTTTCATTTGCAGCACCTCGCTGGGCGTTCCGGCGGTCGTCAGCGTATTGGCGGGTATTTTGGTCTGCACGGTCGCCGGCGTCGTCATTGAACGCGTGGCCTATAAGCCGCTGCGCAACGCGTCGTCCCTGGCGGTTCTGATTACCGCAATCGGCGTGAGCTACTTGCTGCAAAACGCGGCGCTGTTGATTTTCGGGTCGGATACCAAAAGCTTTTCCTCCGTTATCTCCATACCGGCGCTTTCGCTGTTTGGCGGGCAGCTGCATATTTCCGGCGAGACCATCGCCACCATAGCGGTCTCAGTTGTCCTGATGGTTGCGCTGACGCTGTTCATCAACAAAACCAAGCCCGGACGCGCCATGCGTGCGGTTTCGGAGGACCGGGGCGCGGCGCAGCTCATGGGCATCAACGTAAACGCCACAATTACCCTGACGTTTGCCATCGGGTCCGCGCTTGCCGCCATTGCCGGCGCGCTGCTTTGCTCGGCGTACCCTTCGCTTTCCCCGACGACCGGCGCCATGCCCGGCATCAAGGCGTTTACGGCGGCCGTGTTCGGCGGCATCGGTTCTATTCCCGGGGCCATGCTCGGCGGCGTGCTTCTGGGGGTAATCGAGAATTTAAGCAAGGGCTACATTTCAACCCAGCTGTCCGACGCTATCGTATTTGCGGTTTTAATTCTTGTTCTCCTTATCAAGCCGACCGGCCTTTTGGGCAAGAAAATTCGAGAGAAAGTTTGAGGTGAACGCCGTGGCAACACAAAAAAGAACGCTCAAGGCGTCGACCAAAAACGACCTTATCACATACGCCATGCTGGCCGTCATGTTTGTTGTGGTGCAGATTTTAACGGCGACCGGCAACATTTCCAATCTGTTTGAGGGCCTTTTGGTGCCGCTTTGTACCTACTCCATTATGGCCGTTTCTCTGAACCTTGTCGTCGGCATTTTGGGCGACCTTTCCCTCGGCCACGCCGGGTTTATGTGCGTCGGCGCCTATGCAAGCGCCTTTTTCTCCGTAACGTTTAAAGACGTTATCCAGCCGGACTGGTTCCGTTTCCTGCTCGCCCTGGTTTTAGGCGGTTTATGCGCGGGACTTGCGGGGCTTCTTATCGGGATACCCGTGCTGCGCCTGAAGGGCGACTATCTGGCCATTGTTACGCTGGCCTTCGGCGAGATTATCAAAAATATTGTCAATGTGCTGTACGTCGGTGTGGATGAAAACGGCCTGCACATTTCCATGCAGAACACCGGCGCGCTGAATCTTTCGGAAAACGGGCGCGTAATTTTGAAGGGCGCGCTCGGCATTACGGGCACACCGCGGGACGCTACCTTTTTGATTGGCTTCGTTCTGCTGCTTATTACCGTGTTCGTTTCGCTGAACCTGATTCATTCCCGCACCGGCCGCGCGGTGATGTCCATTCGGGACAACCGCATTGCCGCGGAAAGCATCGGCATCAACGTTACGAAATATAAGCTGATTGTATTTTCCCTGTCCGCCTTCTTTGCGGGCATTGCAGGCGTTTTGTATGCGCACAACCTCACGTCTCTGACCGCGACGACCAAAAACTTCGGATACAATATGTCCATCACAATCCTGGTGTTCGTCGTGCTCGGCGGGATTGGCAGTACGCGCGGCTCCATTATTGCCGCCATCATCCTGACCGCGCTGCCGGAGGTGCTGCGCGGCATGGACAATTACCGGATGCTGATTTATTCGATTCTGCTGATTGTCATGATGCTCGCGAACAACAATGAAAAAATCAATGTATTCAAAGAGAAAATTTCAATCATGAACTGGCTGCAGAACAAGAGCAAGGGCAACAAATTGGATAAGGAGGCGCATTCCTGATGGCATTGCTGGAATTCAAAAACCTCGGTATCCAATTCGGCGGTCTGCGCGCAGTCGATGATTTTTCCATGACGATTGAAGCCGGCGAGCTGTACGGGCTTATCGGGCCGAACGGCGCGGGCAAAACAACCGTTTTCAATATGCTGACCGGCGTGTATAAGCCGACGGAGGGCAAGATTTTTCTCGACGGAAAAAGCATTGCCGGGAAAAAGCAGATTGAGATTAACCGCCTCGGCATTGCGCGCACGTTTCAGAATATCCGTCTGTTCAGGCAGATGTCCGTTTTGGACAATGTCAAGGTCGGGCTGCACAACCGGATTAAGTACAGCACCTTTGCGGGCGTGTTAAAGCTGCCGTCCTACTTCAAAAAGGAGCGGGAAATGGATGCGCGCGCCATGGAGCTGCTGTCTGTTTTCGGTCTGCAGGACGACGCGCAGATGCTTGCGGCCAATTTGCCGTACGGCAAGCAGCGCAAGCTGGAGATTGCGCGCGCGCTCGCCACGGACCCGAAGCTGCTGCTCTTAGACGAACCGGCCGCGGGTATGAACCCGAACGAAACGGCGGAGCTTATGGACACCATCCGCTTTGTGCGCGACAGGTTCCATATGACGATATTGCTTATCGAACACGATATGCACCTGGTTGCCGGCATTTGTGAAAAGCTGACGGTTCTGAATTTCGGAAAGGTGCTGGCAAGCGGGGAGACGGCCGCGGTTCTGAAAAACCCGGAAGTCGTCACCGCCTATCTCGGCGAATAAGGAGGGGAAAGGCATGGCAATGCTCGAGGTCAGGGACTTAGAGGTCTGCTACGGCGTTATACGGGCGGTCAAGGGCGTTTCCTTTTCTGTGGACAAGGGCGAGGTTATCGCGCTGATTGGCGCCAACGGCGCCGGCAAAACGACAATCCTGCACACCATTACGGGGCTTATTCCCGCCAAAAGCGGGAGCATCCTGTTTGAAGGCAAGGAATTGACCAAAACCCCGGCGCATAAAATTGTTTCCATGGGGATGGCGCACGTCCCGGAGGGACGCCGCGTTTTCCAGCAGCTGAGCGTGCTCGAAAACCTGCGGCTGGGCGCCTATACGCGCAAGGACAAGGCGGAAATGCGGGAGTCTCTCGAACGGGTCTACACGCGCTTCCCCAGGCTCGAGGAGCGCAAAAACCAGATAGCCGGCACGCTTTCCGGCGGCGAACAGCAAATGCTCGCCATGGGCCGCGCGCTTATGAGCAATCCGCGTATCGTTTTGATGGATGAACCCTCCATGGGGCTTTCGCCGCTGCTGGTTTCGGAGATTTTCGACATCATCCGCGTAATCAGCGAGGGCGGCACGACGGTCCTGCTGGTCGAGCAGAACGCGAAAAAAGCGCTTGCGATTGCGGACCGGGCGTATGTGCTGGAAACGGGGAACATCACCCTTTCCGGAAAGGCCTCTGATTTGATGCATGACCCGTCCGTCCAAAAAGCTTA
>DGYFJ06201__coassemble_518_pt1 | contig 71370 bp, 65 predicted proteins | sample DGYFJ06201__metabat2_low_PE_011 | metagenome-assembled genome bin DGYFJ06201
AGAAGTCGATGCACAGACGCAGGCAATTCTTACAGCGATTGAAAATCTTGTAGAAAAACCTGTAACCGAGCCTGAAACGCCCGAGGAGCCGTCACAGCCTGTGAGCGAAGCACCTTCTGAAACGGAGACAACAACGCAATCGGATGCAAAGCCGTCAACCGATGTAAAAAGCCCTCAAACAGGAGCGAATACATCCTCCGTATTCGGCTTATCCTTCATTTGCATTTGCAGTGCAGTTGTTCTTGTGTTTACAAGCAGAAAAAGAAAGCAATAAACCGGAGACCCTGCAACCGCCCAACTCCCCGCACACGCGGGGGTGAACCCCGGCGGCAGGCTTTGTCTCTTTCGCTTCGGTCGGTTTCTTTTTTTCTTTGTCCATTGGGTTTCTCCTTTCTTAAAAATGGGTATAAAAACAGCGCCTTCGCGTAAACGAAGGCGCTGTGATTATTGAATTGCGGTTATTTCCCGTTTCGCATATGCTTTGGCAAATAGGCAGCCTCTATCCCCGGGATTTGCTTATATCCGGGGCAGTCGTATTTGTCCGCATCCCTGTATTGCGCAGGCATTTTGCCGTATATTTCGCACTCGGGTTCATCCCACGTACCGTAATGATAGTCGGCATGTATACAAGATTTGCAAATCGGCGTTAAGACCTCCCCGAGCATAGGCGCTTCCAAATGACTATGCGCTTCATCACAGAGGCGCACATATTCTTTCATTCTTTCCTCATCGGTCATTTACAGCACCTCCGCAACGATATTTCCCTTTGAATTTCTGCGCTTCTATTATACGATATTCTGCACCGTTTTGCAACAAAACTTCATATTCAGACGGCTTCCCGTTCGCGCGGTTATAGGAGACCTGCTCGATATACGCCGCACCAGGTTGACCGCCTCGTTTCACAAGCATAAAAATGAGGTCCGGCATAACCGCTTTTGTACCGTAGTGATAGAAAAGCGATACGGCGAAAGTCGCCGCCTTTCTTCCAAAACGGTAATCCCGAAAGCCGAAAGAATCTCCTGAATGTTTTTCATAAAATCAACCTTTCCACATGGCTTTTATACCGCTCTGTCTGCGGTCAAAGATGTTTAGCCCTTTATACGCGGGCAAACGTATATAAAAACAGCGCCTTCGAAAGCTCGAAGACGCTGTAATTATTGGGTTTTCTGTTATTGGATGCAGCCTCAATCCTCACCGTAAAGATAAATGTTGTCATATACGCGCTGTGTGGCTCTGCCGAGGTCGTTGTAATCCTCCCCGTTTGCTTCCCAGCAGTCGGGATTTCGGTTTATCCAAAAGTTCAATACGCGCAAAATATCATTCACGGTTTGTGCCTGAAAAATTTTGTCTTGCAAATCCTTCGGTAGATTCTTTTTTATGAATTCCATGTCGCTTTTGCTTATTTTCGGCATATTATCATTCCTTCTTTTTAGGATTCGTTTGTATAATTTTGTTCTCTGTCACACTGTAAGCAACCTCGCACGTATCGCTGATAAATTCTATCCTTTTATCAGCAACTTTCCCACCATTGTGGACCAACACCCGCTCATATGTGTCCGAGATTTCTTTCGGGTGCTGCAAGCAATCCACAACCTTATCAATTGGCACGCCAAGACGTTTCCCCTTGTGCGGTGTGGAAACCTGCCCGATTACGCGGTCAATAAAATGGGTCGTATACGCTTCGACTGTGTAGCCGTTTTTTGCGGTCAACCCTATCAAGTCGGCGTTTGCCTTTTGTGCCGTTTCGATATAGTATTGAAACCCGACAAGCGGTGAAACATCCCCGCTTTGCACGGCTTTATTGTACCCCATGAGCATCTGATGTTCCCATGTGTCATTATACTTGTTTTGGTAGTATTCTGCAAGTGTTTTTGGTGCGGCACCGGACGCCCCGATTTCCTTAATCCACTTTCGATAATGGGCTCTTGCGCGCTGCGCCGCTTTGCCGGCGCAAAAAAGGATTGACAAGAGGTTTTGTCTGCCGTATAATCGTTGTATGACAACTGCTGTAAAACATCATACAACAGTTTTAAGATGTCTGACAGGAGGCTTTCCTATGCAGCTGCACAGCAAAAACGTTTTCGAGGGCGTGGAACGCGCGCCGAACCGCAGCCTGTTCTACGCGATGGGGTATACGAAGGAAGAGCTGGAGCGTCCGCTCATCGGCGTCATTTCCGCGCACAGCGAGATTGTGCCCGGGCACATCCACCTCGACAAAATTGCCGAGGCGGTCAAGGCGGGCGTGCGCATGGCGGGCGGCACGCCGATTGAGGTCCCGTCCATCGGCGTGTGCGACGGCATTGCGATGGGGCATACCGGCATGAAGTATTCCCTGCCCTCCCGCGAGCTGATTGCCGACAGCGTAGAGACCATGGCGACGGCCCACGGCTTTGACGGGCTGGTGCTCGTGCCCAACTGCGACAAAATCGTCCCCGGTATGCTGCTCGGGGCGCTGCGCATCAACCTGCCGACGGTCGTCTGCTCCGGCGGGCCGATGATGTCCGGCCTGGTCGACGGGGTCGAGACCTCGCTTTCCAAAATGTTTGAAGCCGTCGGCGCGCGCAAGGCGAACCTCATCGACGACGCAAAGCTCTGCGAGTTTGAAAACAACACCTGCCCGGGCTGCGGCTCGTGCTCCGGGATGTACACCGCCAACAGCATGAACTGCCTGTGCGAATCCTTAGGCATCGCGCTGCCGGGCAACGGCACCATTCCCGCCGTACACGCCGGCCGCGTCCAGCTTGCGAAGCGCGCGGGGATGGCCATTATGCACCTGGTCGAAAACGACGTCAAGGCGCGCGACATCGTCAACGAAAAATCGCTGAAAAACGCGCTCGCCTGCGACATGGCGCTCGGCTGCTCGTCCAACTCCGTTTTGCACCTGCTTGCCATCGCCAAAGAGGCCGGCTGCCCGATGGACTTGAATATGTTCAACGAAATGAGCGCAAAGGTGCCGAACCTCTGCCACCTGGCGCCCGCCGGCCCGACGCATATGCACGACCTCAACAACGCGGGCGGCGTGCCTGCTGTGCAGGCGGAGCTTGCAAAAAAAGGGCTTCTGGACCTGACCCTGCCCACCGTGACCGGCAAGACTGTCGGTGAAAACATTGCGGGCGCATACATTAAGGATGAAAACGCCATCCGTCCCATCACGAACCCCTACAGCGAAACGGGCGGGCTTGCGATTTTGTGGGGCAACATCGCAAAGGAAGGCTGCGTTGTAAAGCGCAGCGCCGTCGCGCCCGAAATGCTTGTCCACACGGGCCCCGCGCGCGTGTTCGACAGCGAGGACGAAGCGATTGCGGCCATCTACGGCGGCAAAATCCACGACGGCGACGTGGTGGTGATTCGCTACGAAGGCCCGGTCGGCGGCCCCGGGATGCGCGAAATGCTCAACCCGACCTCGGCGCTTGCCGGTATGCAGCTGGACAAAACCGTCGCGCTTATCACCGACGGCCGCTTCTCCGGCGCGTCGCGCGGCGCTTCCATCGGCCATGTCTGCCCCGAGGCGGCCTGCGGCGGCGAGATTGGCCTTGTAAAGGAGGGCGACGTGATTGAAATTGACATTCCCAACGCGAAGGTCAACGTCCGCGTTTCGCCCGAGGAGCTCGAAACCCGCCGCAAAGCGTATGTGCCGCATCCGCCGCGCATCACAAGCGGCTGGCTTGCGCGTTACGCGCAGATGGTCTCCTCCGCAAAAGACGGCGCCGTCATGAAAATTTAACAGCCGTAAGCATCTATAAAATCCCGCACGCCCGCGTGCGGGATTTTCTTTATCCTGCACTATGAAACATCAATTGACAACATAAAATAAATGTGCTATTCTAACAATAGAATTGTTGCTTTTCCTTATTTTTTGTATATATTGGCGGGTGATTCCAATGCGGATATCTACAAACCAGCGAACATAAATGCAGCTGCTTTTTAGCCTCTACCCTGTGTGCGAATTGATTTCGTATGTTTTGGAGGGATTGTTGTGCTTGCATGTTCCGTCCTACTGGCAATCAGCGGCCTGTTTTCGGCGCTTACCGCATACATTTTGGTTACGGACGTTGCCGCGTCATATTTATCGCTGCCCTTGACACCCGAATTTCTCTACTCCGCGCTGAATTCCTTTTATACTTCTCTTTTCACGGAAACGCTGATTTTTGTCCCGATTTTGCTCGGTGCGGCGGCTGTCCTTCTGACGGTTGCCAATCTTTGGAATGCGCACGTTTCCAAAACGCTGCGCGCGGCGCTTGCGGCCGTTTTCGCCGGCGGGGCCCTCTTGACATTTGTGACCGTCTTCTTTGCGCATGCGCATGAAAACAGCGTGCTTTTGCGCGTGTGCGCCGTTTTGTGCCTGCTGTGCCTGGCTGTATACGCCGTGCTCGCGGTCATAAACGCCGTGCACACCGTTACGGATTAAGCGCAGGATTTGACACGCACCCGACAGGGCGGGCAGTAAAATACAAACATAACGCAAAAGATGGTCTCCGCTCAGACGCGGGGGCCATCTTTTATCGAATCTATTTTGTTTTCAGGCTTCGGCCTAAACAGGACAAGCCCCCTCTTTTTTTCAGACAGCGGGCGCTTGTTTTTTCTATGGCTCAAGCTTCGGGGAACGATGACGTCTCCGTTTTCAAGACGTTCCCCTCCCGGTCGGCAAAATCGACGGTGCAGCCGCCGCGGCAAACGCACACGTTGGCGCTGATGTAGTCGCGCTTTCCTTTCGGCATCCCGCCCACCAAGGTGTCGCACGCAAGGCCGCGCGTGCAGCGTGCGTCGTCGGGGAACATGGTTTTGTCCGCCCCGCGCAGCGTCCCTACAAGCTGCCCGTCGGGCGTGCGGACCGTGCCGCGCGGCAGGATATAGATTTCGTGGAAATGCCCGCTGAACAGAAGCTGCGGGCGTATTTTTTCGTTTAGCGCCCTGCACCAGCGCGCGTACAAATCGTCTTCGATGTCGAACGGCGCTTCGCCGCGCATCACTTCCCGGTTGCGGACGTTAAACGGCACATGGGAGACGACGAACCGGTACAAAACGTCTTTTTCGCGGTAGCTGCCGCCGTCGGCGAGCGCTTCGAGATACGCCGTCTGCGCCATACGGAACGGGTGGAACGCCGCCGTCCCGCCGTATTCGCAGTGGCCGTCGACCTTGTCCTCGCCGCAGTCGAGCACCACGAACCACATGCAGCCGACGCGCGCATAGAAATAGGCGCTGCCGTTCGCGGTCGGGTACAGCGCGGCGAGCTTTTCCGCCGCCGCGCCGCGCAGGTCGTGGTTGCCGCGCGAGAGCAGGACGGGCTTTTCGCCGCCGACGATGTCGGAAGCAATCTTATACGGCAACAGCGTCTGCGAAACACGCGCGCTGAAATCCTGGATATCGCCGTTTAAAATAAGCAAATCAAGCCGGTCGCCGAAGTAGCGGCCCGACGAAGCCGCCGCCCTGCGAATTCCGTGGCAGTCGGAAATATGGCAGATGCGGATATCCTCGGTTTTTTCGAGCGGGAAAAAGCGGTACTGTGCCGCGACGTCCTTGCCGTGCAGGCAGCCGAACGGCAGGCGCAGATAGGCGCGTCGGCACACGACGCGGTACGCGCGCGCCGCATTGAGCGCGGCCTGCGGGACGCGGATGAGGTGGACGCGCGTGTCGGAAATGCGCACGCCGTTTGCCGCGTCATAATACGTTTCCCCATTGATTTCAACGGATACAAGCGTCTTTGCGCGCACGGGGACGGCTATGACGTAGCTGTCCTCCACCGCGCAGACCGCCGGGTGGCACAAAAGCGGGTACAAAACGGGTTTCATAGGCTTCCTCCCAAAATCAGCTGAGCTCAAACATACCGTGGTACAGCTTGTAATACATCCCTTTTTGCGCGAGCAGCTCGTCGTGCGTACCGCGTTCGACGACCCGGCCGTGCGCAAGCACCAGAATGGCGTTCGCATTGCGCACGGTGGAAAGCCGGTGCGCAATCACAAAGACCGTCCGGCCCTGCATCAGGCTGTCCATCCCCTTTTCAATCAGCCGCTCGGTGCGCGTGTCTATGGAGGAGGTCGCCTCGTCCAGAATCAGCACCGGCGGGTCCGCGACGGCCGCGCGCGCAATCGCCAAAAGCTGGCGCTGCCCCTGCGAGAGGTTCGCGCCGTCGGCGGTCACGAACGTGTCATACCCCTGCGGGAGCCGGCGGATAAAGGAGTCCGCGCTCGCAATGCGCGCCGCCTGTTCAATTTCCTCCATGGTTGCGCCGGGCTTGCCGAAGCGGATGTTGTCGGCGATGGTGCCGGTGAACAGGTGCGTATCCTGCAGCACAATGCCCAACGAGCGGCGCAGGTCGTCCTTGCGGATGTCGCGCACATCAATCCCGTCGTACAGGACGCTGCCGCCCTGCACGTCGTAAAACCGGTTGATAAGGTTTGTAATAGTCGTCTTGCCCGCGCCCGTCGCGCCGACGAACGCAATCTTCTGGCCGGGCTTTGCGTACAAACTCACGTGCTGCAAAATGGGGTGGTTCGCCCGATAGCCGAAGGTTACATCCGCAAAGCGGACGTCCCCGCAAAGCTTTTGCAGCGTCCCGTCCGTTTTGCGCCACGCCCAGGTTTTGGTCGGGACCTCCGTTTCCCGCAAGACGCCGTCTCGCTCCTCGGCGTGGACAAGCGTTACGCCGCCCTCGTCCGGCTCCGGCGCCATGCGCAGCACCTCAAAAATGCGCTCGGCGCCCGCAAGCGCCGCCAACAGGAAGTTGGACTGCTGGGTGAACTGGTTGATGGGCGCCGCCGCCTGCCGCACGAACACAAGGTAGCTGGCAAGACTGCCGACGTCCGTAAGGCCCTGCATGGCCATAATGCCGCCCAATACTGCGACAATCGCGTAATTGACATAGGAAATGCTCACGACGGCGGGCACCATCGTCGCGGCGTAGCCCTGCGCGCCGGTGCCGGCCCTGCGCAGCGCCTCGTTCTTTTCGCGGAACGCCGCAAGGTTTTCCGCCTCATGGTTAAAGACCTTGACGACCTTCTGCCCGGTGACCGTTTCCTCGATATAGCCGTCGAGCGCGCCAATGTGCTTTTGCTGGCGGTCATAGTATTTTTTGCTGTGGCGGCCGCTGTAGCGGATATAGAGGAACATCACAAGGTAGCAAAGCGTCACGACCAGCGACAGCCGCCAGTTAAGCACATACAAAATCACAAGCGTCCCCGCAATCTGGATGAAGCTTTGAATGGTCATGGAAAAGCTGTTGTTGAGCGCGTCGGCAACCGTATCGACGTCGTTGGTAAAATAGCTCATGACGTCGCCGTGCGGCGTCGCGTCGAAAAAGCGCAGCGGCAGCTTCTGCACGTGGGCAAACAAGTCGCGGCGGATGTCGAAAAGCACCTTCTGCGCCATGCGCACCGTCAGCTGCGTATAGCCGTATGCCGTGACGACGCCGACAAGGAAAATCCCGCCCGCCTCCAGCACGCCCAAAAGCAGCGTGTGCCGATTGCCGCCGGCAAGCTCGTTGACTATGGGACGAATCATATACGTCCCCAGAAGCCCCGCCACGCTGCTGACCGTAACAAGCAGCGCCACAAGAAGCAGCAGCGCAAGGTGCCTGCCCATATACCGGAACAGCATATGCAGGGTAAAGCCCAGATTTTTCGGCTTTTTAGAGCTGATTGTTCTGGCCATCGCCGTCCCCTCCCCGCATCTGCGTCGCATAAAGCTCCTGGTAGATTGGGTCGCTTTTGAGAAGCGTCTCGTGCGTCCCGACGGCGTGTACGCGCCCGTCGTCGAGCACCACAATCTGGTCGCTGTGCATCACCGAGGAAATGCGCTGCGCGATGATGATTTTCGTCATGTTCCGCAAAGCGGAAAGCGTCGCGCGGATGTCCGCCTCCGTCGCGGTGTCCACCGCGCTGGTCGCATCGTCGAAGATAAGCACCTTCGGCTTTTTCAGCAGCGCGCGGGCAATGCAGAGGCGCTGCTTCTGCCCGCCGGAAAAATTGACGCCGCCCTGGCCGACCTCCGCGTCGAGGCCCGCCGCGTTTTGCTCCAGAAATTCCGCCGCGCCGGCCGCACGGCAGGCCTCCCACAGCTCCGCGTCCGTCGCGTCCCGGTCGCCCCAGCGCAGGTTGTCGCGCACCGTGCCGGAAAACAGGACGTTTTTCTGCAAAACAATGCCGACCGCGTCGCGCAGCGCCGTCAGGTCGTATTCGCGCACATTGCGGCCGCCGACGCAGACCATGCCTTCGCTTACGTCATACAGGCGCGGTATAAGCTGCACAAGCGTCGTTTTGGCCGACCCCGTGCCGCCCAAAATCCCTATCGTCTGCCCGGCGCCGAAGTGCAACTCCACATCGCGCAGCGCAAATTCACGCGCGTCGGCGTGGTACTTGAACGAAACGTGATAAAAATCCACGCTGCCGTCCTCCACCTCGGTGCGCGCCGCTTCGGGCGACACGAGCCCGACGGGCTCGGTGAGCACCTCGCCGATGCGGTGCGCGCTCGCAAGCGACCGCGTCAGCAGCAGAAAGGCGTTGGAAATCATCATAATGGAATTCATGACCTGCAAAACGTAGCTGAGAAAGCCCGTCAGCTCGCCCACCTGCAGCTCGCCGCCCAGAATCATGTTCCCGCCGAACCACATCAAAAGCGTAATGGTCACATACATCACGCATTGCAGCGTCGGCATATTGAGCACCGCCAGGCGGAAGGTCCGCTGGCTTGTTTTGGTCAGGTTTTCGTTGACGGCGCAAAACTTTTCCGCCTCATAGTCGCCGCGGACATACGCCTTTACCGCGCGAATCGCGGTCAGGTTTTCCTCCACCACGTGGTTCAGGCGGTCGACCGCCTTTTGCAGCACCGTATACATCGGCGCGACCCGGCGGACGATGAAAAGCAGCACGACCGCCAAAAGCGGCGCGCAGACGAAAAAGACGACCGAAAGGCGCGCGTTCATGTAAACCGAAAGCCCAAGCCCCATGACAAGCATGATGGGGCTGCGCGCAAGCGGCCGCAGCCCGCCGTTGACCGCGTTTTGCAGGACGGTTACATCCGTCGTCATGCGCGTGACCAGCGAAGCCGAATCGAACCGGTCCAGATTGGAAAAGGCGAACTGCTGCACCTTCTCATACTCGGCCTCCCGGATGTTCGCGCCCCAGCCGTAAGCCGCGCGGGCCGCAAAGCGCGCATACAAAAGCCCCGTCACAAGCGACAGCAGCGCGCAGACGGCCATCTGCACGCCCTTGTGCAGGATATACGGCACGTCGCGGTTCATCACGCCCTCGTCTATTAAATCCGCCATCAAGATGGGAATGACCAGCTCAAACGCCGTTTCCACAAGCACAAGCAGCCCGCCCAAGTACAGGTCCTTTTTGTACGTGCCGAAGCAGCGAAACAGACGCTTCAGCTCTCCCATGGCGCTTTCTCCTGCCCATCATGCAGATTGCGGTACGCGCGCTCCAAAAGCGCAGCGAACTGCGCTTGTTCCGCTTCGGAAAAGCCGCGAAGCATTCTGTCCTGCGTTTCCCGGCACGCCTTCTCCCAGCCGGCGCACGCGGTCTCGCCCGCCGACGTCAGATACAGCCGCGCGCCGCGCCGGCTCTCTTTGTCCTGGCGGCGCTCCATAAAGCCGGCTTTTTCGAGCGCATCGAGCATCCTCGACACGGCCGCCGGGTCAATCTCATAATAGGCGGCCAGCTCCTTCGGGCGGCACCCCGGGTGTTCGGCCGTATACGCAAGCAGCTTCGGCTGTCCGGACCCGAGCCCAAGCGCAAAAAGCCGCGGGCGCAGGAAGCTGCGCTGCGCGTGAAACGCACGGTACAGCAGAAAATGAAAGGTCGTTTCCAAAGCAGGCCCCTCCTTTATTTGACATATCAATAATTGACAAGTCAATTATACCCGCATTTTACGCGGTGTCAAGCGGTTCCACGCAAAAAGACGCAGAAAAACCGGCCGCCTCCGGGGAAGCGGCCGGTTTTGCGGCAGGTCAGGCCTGCTCGTTTTTGTAGCATTGCTTTTCACAGGTCGCGCAGGAATCGGCCAGCAAAATGTCCTCCACCGTCGCACCCGCCGGAATCATCGGCACAACGCGCGCGTCCTTCGGGATGTCGCAGTCAATCCAGACCGGACCGTCGGCAAGCTGCGCCGCCTTGTAAGCGGCCTTAAACGCCTCAATCGTCTGCACGTGGTAGCCCTTGCCGCCGAAGCCCTCAATCACCTTGACAAAATCCGTTTTGCGCTCGGGGTCGGTCTGCGAATAGCGTTTGCCGTAAAAGCAGGTCTGCCATTGGCGCACCATGCCGAGCACGCGGTTGTCGAAAATCACGGTGATGATGGGCAAATGGTTGCTGACCGCCGTACACGCCTCGTTGAGGTTCATGTGGAACGAACCGTCGCCGGTGATATGCACCACGCGCTTTTCGGGATGCGCAATCTGCGCGCCGATGGCCGCGCCGTAGCCGTAGCCCATAGTGCCGAGGCCGCCGCTTGTCAGGAAATTGCGGGACTTTGTGTGGGACAGGTACTGCGCCGCCCACATCTGGTGCTGGCCGACGTCGGTGACGTAGATGGTCTCCTTGTCCGTGCCCTCGCAAATGGCGCGCACCAGCTGGTGGGGCGTCAAAAATTCGTCGCTGTCGCGCGGGATATAGTCCCGCTTTTTATATTCCTCCAGCGTTTGCAGCCACGCGTCGTGCGAGCCCTTTTTCAGCAGGGGCAGAAGCGCCGTCAGCACCGTTTTCACGTCGCCGGTCAGGTATTCGTCCACGCGGACGTTCTTGTTGATTTCGCTTGTGTCAATATCAATCTGCACAACCGCCGCATGGGACGCAAAGCGGTCGGGGTCGAGCGCCACACGGTCGGAAAACCGCGTGCCAATCGCCAAAAGCAGGTCCGCCTCGTCAATCGCCTTATTGGTCACAAGGCTGCCGTGCATCCCCACAAGACCGTAGTTGAGCGGCTCGTCATAGCCGAGCACGCCGGTGCCCATAAGCGTGTGGCAGGCAGGCGCGCCGGTCGTTTCGACCACGGCGCGCGTAATCTCCGCCGCGTCCGCCGCCGCGACGCCGCCACCGATTTCAATCACCGGGCGTTCGGCGCGGTTGATAAGGTCCGCCACGCGCCGCAGCTTTTCGGGGTCGAGCATCGTCTCGTCCAGCACGGACACGGGCGCCTTACGCTCAAATTCCGTGACCGCGGCGGTCACGTCCTTCGGGATATCCACAAGCACCGGACCCTTGCGGCCGGACTGCGCAATCTGGAACGCTTCGCGCAAGATGGGCGCGAGCTCCGAAATGTTCTGCACCATGAAATTGTGCTTCGTAATGGGCATGGTGATGCCCGTGATATAGACCTCCTGGAACGCGTCGCGGCCAATCAGCGACGTGCCGACGTTGCCGGTGATGGCGACCATCGGCACCGAGTCCATATACGCCGTCGCAATCCCCGTAACCAGGTTCGTCGCACCCGGTCCGCTTGTGGCGAGCACCACGCCGGTCTTGCCGGTCGAACGCGCATAGCCGTCCGCCGCGTGCGCCGCGCCCTGCTCGTGCGCCGTCAGGACGTGATGAATCCTGTCGCGGTATTTGTACAGCGCGTCGTAAATATTGAGGACGGCGCCGCCGGGATACCCGAAAATGGTATCCACCCCCTGCTCCAAGAGCACCTCGGCAATGATGTCTGAACCGTTCAGTTTCATATCGTTCTCACTCAGTTCGCAATAGGATTTCAGTCTATTTTAATCCCAAATCCGGCAAAAGTCAACAGCCTGTGCAAACAGCGGCCTATAATCCGTATTTTTGCCGCAGACGCTCGAAAACGCGCCCGACGGGCCGCGCGAGCACCAGCAGAAACACGACGTTTGACACGGCGTATACCGCCATAAATCCGGCCGAAGAAACGGCTGCCGCAGCATAGCGCGACAGGCGGAAGCCGCCGTCCCACCAGAGCACCGTCCACACGTCCATCACCAGGGAAAACAGCGCGCCGGAAAACGCGCCGTACAAAAGGAGCGCTGCGCGGCTTTTTTGCAAGGGCTTCGCAAGCAGGCCGGCCAAAAAGCCGACCATCCCCCACGCGAACATTTGCAGCGGCGTCCAGGGGCCCTGCCCGAAATAAAAATTGGACAGCAGCGCCGACAGCGCGCCGGTCATAAAGCCCGCCTGGGGGCCGAAATACATGGCGGTCAGCACCACAAGCGCCGTCACGGGCTTAAAGCCGGGCAGCGCGGCGAAAAGCACGCGCCCGGCGACGGACAGCGCCGTCATGACCGCCAGCAGCGCAAGCCTTTGGGCGTTGGCGCGCCCTTTTTCAAAGGACAGAAAAAACGGGACGCAGGAGAGCGCCGCCGCGCAAAGGCAAATCCAGGCGTATTTCTGCGCGCCGAACAAAAGGTATCCCGCGGCAAGGACAAGCGGCACGCCCGCAACCGGCAAAAGGACAGACAAAACGCGTTTCAGCATGGCGCGTCCGCCTTTCCCGTACAGCGCGCCGCAACCGCCGCGCAGGTGACGGCCCGCGGGCACAGGTCGTGCGCTATCCGGGCGGCCGCCGTCGTATAAAAGCTGTTTTCCGAGAAAAAGTCCGCCGGCGTCCCGGCGCCGACCATGTCGCCGTCGAACAGCAGCGCGCAGCGGTCCGCCGCCGCGGCGGCAAACTCGACGTCGTGCGTCACCAGAAGCACGCAGACGCCCTGCGCCGCAAGCTGCCGCAGCAGCGCGCGCAGTTCCCGTTTGCAGGCTGCGTCGAGCCCCTTGGTCGGCTCGTCTAAAAGCAGCAGCTCCGGCTCTGTCAGAAGCGCCTTTGCCAGCGCGCACCGCTGCCGCTCCCCGCCGCTGACGTCGTAAGGGTGGCGGTCCAGAAGCGGCTCGACACGCATCCGGCGCGCAGCCTCCCGGACGCGCGCTTCCCGCTCTGCGGCGGGCACGCCGAGCACCTCCAGCAAAAGCAGCAGGTCCTGCCGCACGGTTTCCTCCGTGAACAGCAGCCGCACCTCCTGCGGCAAAAGCGCGGCTTTGCGCGCCTTGTCCGACAAAATCCGGCCGCGCCAGGGCTTTTTTGCCCCGGCAAGCAGCTGCAAAAGCGTCGTCTTGCCCGCGCCGTTGCCCCCGAGCACGCAGCAAATCTCCCCGCGGTACAGGTCAAAGCAAAGGCCGCGCAGCACGTCCGGCTCTTTTTTGGCGTAGCGGAACCAGACGTCGCGCAGCTTGACAAGCGGCTTTTGCGGCGGCTTCGGCGCTTCGGGCGCGGGCGGCCTGTCAAACCGGAACCGCTGCAAAAAGCGTTTTCCCTCGCGCACCGTAAGCGGGCATTCCCCCTCGCCGCCGAGCCGCTTAAACAGCCGCGCCGCGCCCGGCAGCGCGTCGCACATGGCGTTTTCCGGCTCCCGGCAAAGCGCTTCGGCAACGCAGCGGGGCGCGCCGTTTGCCGCAAGGCGCCCGCCGCGCAGCAGCAGCACCCGGTCGGCAAGCGGGAACGCCTCCTCGAGCCGGTGCTCGGAAAGCAGGATGGTCAGCCCCAGCTCCCGGTTGAGCCGGTGCAGCGTTTGCAGAAATTCCGACGCCGCGACGGGGTCGAGCTGCGCGGTCGGCTCGTCGAGCAGCAGAACGTCCGGCCGCATAACCAGCACCGCCGCCAGGTTCAAAAGCTGCTTTTGCCCGCCGGAAAGCGTGTGCGTCTCCTGCCGCAGCCAGTTCTGGATGCCGAGCCAGGCGGCGGTCTCCGCCATGCGCCGACGGATGACCGCGGGCGGCAGCCCCAGGTTTTCCGCGCCGAAGGCAAGCTCGCCGAACACCCGGTCCGTCACAATCTGCGCCTCCGGGTCCTGCCAAACAAAGCCGAGCTTTGCCGCGCTGTCCCGCGCCGAAAGCGCGGACTGCGGCTGCCCGAAGCACCAAATGTCCCCGCGCAGGCTGCCGCGCGGGGCAAGCTCCCGCTTGAAAAGGCGCAAAAGCGTCGTTTTGCCGCAGCCGGTCTCCCCGCAAAGCACAACAAACTCCCCGGCGCGCACGGAAAACGTCACGTCGGACAGCGCCGCCTTCTCCTCACCCGGATAAGCAAAGCTTATATTTTCGACTCGCAGTATTTCCATGCCGCCAGTTTCCACCCTTCATAGATTGCCGGCCAAAACGCCAGCACGCCGAACGCCGCGCACAGCCATACGCTCCGGCCGTTCGGGAACAGCGCCGATGCGCGCGGATAAAAGGAATAGGACAGCCCGCCGCCCGCCGCGAGCGCCGCCGCCGTGCTAAAAAGCATAAGCCCCAGCGTAAGCGCGTCGCCGAAAGAAAGGCGGTGCAAAGCGCTGCGCGTCCGGCCGCGCAGCGCGAACCCGCGCGCCTGCATGGAGGCGGCCGTTTCCATCGCGCTTTCCAGCGACAGACTCAGCACCGACGCAAGCACGCGCAGCTTGCCGCGCACCCGCCCGCGCCCGGTCGCCGCCGTTTGCAGGCCGAGCGAGGTCTGCGCGCCGTCCGCCTCGCGCAGGCGGACAAGCAGCAGCGGCACAAAGCGCAGCGCCATGCAAAGCGTCAAAATCAGCCGCGGACAGCGCTTCCCGAACAGGTACAGCCATTGCTCCGCGGGCAGCACCCGCAGATAAATCCCGCACCAGAGCAGCGCCGCGCCGAGCGACACGCTTTGCATCACGCCGTAAAGCAGCGCCTCGAGCGTGACGGGGCGGTCAAACAGCCAGAACAAAACCGTAACCCCGTCGTCAACGAACAGCGGGTTGCATAAGGCGAGCAGGACAAAGAACGGCAGCGCGCGCACGGCAGCGCGCAGAAGGCCGCGTTCGAACGCCGCAAAGCAGAGCGCGCCGAGCAGCGAAAGCAGGCGCACAACGGGGTGGCCGGCGAAGACCGTCAAAAGCAGCACCGACAAAAAGCCAAAGCAGAGCACGCCGGGGTGCAGCCGGCTGTACGCTTGCATACGCGTCCCTCCTTTTTCGAACGGATTGGTTCAGTATACCGCATTTTACACAACACAAGCAAGCTTTTCTGTGGAAATTTTGGCGTTTCGCTTGCTTTTTCCTAAGAAGCGTGGTACGATACAACTTGAAATATCAAACCATATTTTCCCGTTTTCTGCGAATTCCAGGATGAAAGGTTGGAAAAATCAACATGATTGAAAATTTTCGGGACTTTTCCCGATTTTTGACGCCGGAGCTCCCCGCCGCGGTCAAAATCGTCGGCGAAACGGTGGACGGCACGGACTTCTATATTGCGCGCGACAAAAGCGATATGCTGTCGCTCGAATACATCCGCCAGGGCGGCGGGACGCTGGAAATCAACGGCCAGGTGCTGCACCCGAAGGCCGGCGACGTCTTTTTGCTGACGCTGGACAGCCGGCACGCCTATTACGCGGACCCGGAGGACCCGTGGCGGAAATATTTCGCCGCCTTCAGCGGGCCGGTGGCGCAGCAGATTATCGAGAGCTATTTGCCGGCGGACACGTACCTGTTCCCGCGCTGCAACGTGGAGGCGTATTTCCGCGAGATTGTCGAGCTGTGCCTGGACGACGCCGTCCCCTTTTATGAAAAGGCGGACCGCAGCGCCATGGCGCTTTTGAAAATCTGTATGTACATCCGCAACCAGTCCGTTTTGCAGAACCAGGATTTGGCCGATAAAATTCGCAGCCGCCTGGACTTTTACGTGGAGCACCCGTTCTCCTTAGACGTTCTGTGCAAGGATTTCAACTATTCCAAGAACCACCTGATTCACGTCTTCCGCGAAAAATTCGGCGTCACGCCGTACCAATACTACTGCACCGTCAAAATTGAAACCGCCAAGCGGTATTTGCAGGATTCCGCCATGCGCATCGGTGAAATTTCGGATTTGCTGGCCTTTTCCGACCGGCAGTATTTTGCCAGCTGCTTCAAACGCGAGGTCGGCTGCTCCCCGCGGGAATACCGCAACCGGGTGCGCAAGGGAAAACCGTGATATTTTATATGTTTTGATTGATAAACCCTCTTGTTTGAAAAAATTTTTATGCTATTCTGCTAGACGAGGTGAGCAGCTTGCCGACTTTCAGCCTGTACATCGTAACCGACACGCATTATTTTGCCAACTGCCTGGGCGCGTCGGGGCCGGCCTATGAACGGCGCAGCCGCACCGACCAGAAATGCGTCGCCGAAACCGGCGCGATTATCGACGCCGGCTTTCAAAAGCTTCTCGACGACGAAGAGACGCAGGTCATCCTCTTTCCCGGGGATTTGGTGTACCGGGCCGAAAAGCAGAGCCACCTTGAATTCATTGAAAAGCTGCGCCGGCTCAAGGCGGCGGGCAAGCGGCTGTATGTTTTGACCGCCCGCCACGATTACTGCAACGACGGCAACCACCCGTGCGGCTTTGTCGGGGAAGAAGAGGTTCCCGCCGAGGGCACGCGCCGCGACGAGCTGCGCGAGCTGTACGCGGACTTCGGCTTTGACGGGGCGTTAAGCGAGCACCGCGAAACGCTTTCGTACGCCGCACGCCTTACAGACGGCGTGCGCGTGCTGATGCTCAACTGCGACGGGGACAGCAAGGATTTTAAAGGCTTTACGGACGACCAGATGGCCTGGGCAAGGGCGCAAATCGAGGATGCGCGCCAAAACGGCGACTATATTTTTGCCGTGACGCACTATCCCCTTTTGCCCGGCTGCCCGATTTTCAAGCTGCTCGACGACGCCCACCTGACCGACTGGGAGACGCGCGCCGACGAGCTGGCGGACCTCGGCATTGACCTGATTTTCACCGGACATATGCATATGCAAAGCCTCACGGCGCGCACGTCGGCCGGCGGGAACACGATTACCGACGTCTGCACCGGGTCCTTTGTCGGCTGCCCGTGCGCCTACCGCAAGGTGACGTTTTCGCCGGGGCAGGCGCATATCGAGTCGTTTACAATTGAAGATTTCGACTGGGACAAACAGGGCAAAACCGCCGAGGAATATTTTATCTGGCGCTTCGACCGCATGATTACGGATATTTTGGACGCGATGGCGGACGATTTCGCCTTTTTTACGCGGCTGTTCGGCGGGCCGGAAAAGAACAAGAAGCTCAAGCTCCCCGTGACCGCCGCCGGCAAGCTCCTGAAAAGGCTGAAGCTGCGCACGGTCGGCCGGCTCTTTTTCTTCCGCGTGGACCCGTCCATTGCGGATCGCCTGCTGCGGGACGTCTGCGTGGAATTTGTCCGCAACGTTTTCGTCGGCAACGAGCCCTACGTGCCCGGCACGCCGATGTACCGCGCGGTCGATACGCTCTGCCGCCGGCTTTCCCCGGTGCTGCGGCCGCTTGGAAAAAAGCTCGGGCAGAAGGACCCCGTCTTTTCGGATTTGCGCGCGTTTCTGCTGTCGCTTATCGGCGACGAAAAGCAGCTCGATTATGAAGCCACACTGCCCGTCGGCGTGTGGAAAGAAACCTTAGGAGGCGACACCCCATGAGCAAGCCCGCAAAAGCCGGTACGCTCGCTTCGGCAGGCGGCAAAAAGTACCTGCAGACAAAGGAATGGATTTTCTATCTTTTGGCGGTATTCTTTTTCTCGGCCATGACCGGCATGGTCAACTCCTACCGCCGCGCGTACCTCGTCGACGTTCTGCTGCTGCCCAACGACCAGCTTTCCTTTTTCAACGGCTTTACGCAGGCGGCGGGGTACGTCCTCTCCTTTTTATACGCGCTGATTCTCGACAACAAAAAGGTAAAGAACAACCAGAAATTCAAGCCCCTCGGCCTTTTGGCCGCCATCCCCTGCGGCGTGGTAACGGCGCTAATCTTCTGGACGCCGGACTTTGTGCAGCAAAATCCGAGCGTGCTGATGGTCTGGCTCTGCGCGCTCGCCCTTATCCAGGGGTGCGCGACGTATTTCGGCGGCACCATCACCATGGCGGCCGCCGTCATGACGCCCAACGACAAGGAGCGCGAGCAGCTGCTTTCGTTCCGCGGCATTTCCAGCGCCATCGGCAACTCCGCGCCGCTGGTGATTGTACTGGTCGTCGCCGCAATCGTCAAAGCCGGGAACGGCGGGCAGGAAAACCCCGCGCTCTCCTATTTCATCTCCGCCATTCTCTGCGGCATTGTCGGTTCCGTTACCATGCTGCTGGGTATGTCCGCGCTCAAGGAGCGCCTCGTATACCGCGCCGAGCGCAAAAATCCCTTTAAGGGGCTTGCGGCGGTCTTTCGCAGCAAGCACGCGTGGGTCATCCTCATCAGCGAATTCCTCAAATCCTTCCGTGCCATTGCCACCTATATGGAGCCCTTCATTGCGGCGGCCATTTTGGGCAGCTCCAGCCAGACCGTGCTGTTCGCCCTGCCCGTCGGCGTGGGCACGATGGTCGGTATGCTTATCATCAGCCGGCTTTTAAAGCGGTACACGAGCCGCGTGCTGTACATTGCCTCCGGCATTTATTCGGTCTGCATCAACGTCGTGGCGTTCGGCGTGGGGTACGCGTACTTAACGCACATGGAAGCCCTGCCGTGGCTGAACTATCTGTTTATTGTCTGCCTGTTCGGCACCGGCATCCAGTTCGGCGCGTCAAACCTGCTGCCGGAGATGTTCAAGGCCGACGTGCTCGACGACATCGAGCTGAAAACCGGCACGCGCCTGGACGCAAGCCTCGGGTTCTTTATCGGCATCGGCAGCACGATAAGCGGCGTGATTGCGAACTCCTTAGTCCCGCACATTCTGTACGGCGACAATTCCATCATCCTGTACCAGCAGGGCCTGGGCGACGGGACCATGCAGACGCTGCACACAAAAATCATGCTGCTGCTGTTCTACACGGTGTTCCACGGCATTATGATGCTGCTTGCGGGCCTGCCCTTCCTGTTCTATAAGCTCTCCGGCAAGGAGGCGCAGCGCGTGCACGAAGCGGTGCTCAAGCAGCGCGAGGCGCTCGCCAAGGAGACCGGGATTCAAAACGTAGAATAAGACGATTGAAAACCCCCGCCGCGAAAATGCCGCCGGCGGGGGTTCTGCACACAAAAGGAAAAGCCCTTCGCAAAGAAGGGCTTTTTTGATGTCGGCGTCGACCTATTTTCCCGGGCCGCTTCCAGCCAAGTATCTTCGGCACGAATGAGCTTAACTACCGTGTTCGGGATGGGAACGGGTGGACCCTCATCGTCATAAACACCGACTGCATTGGGAAGGCGTTTGACCGCTTTCCCAAGCGCGAGAGAAAGTATAGCATACCCTTTCCGAAAAAGCAAGCCTTTTTTCAAAAAAATTTGAAAAAAATCTCAGCCGGCGTCGTTTGCATAGACGTGCTCTATCACGCCGACATACATCCGGTGGTAATCCCCCGTGTACCACTTCGCAATATCCGGGTCCAAAAAGCCGTCGGGCGCAAGGTCCCAGTACGCCGCCTTTTTGCAGACGATGGTCACGTTGGCCTGCGCAAAGCCGACCGCACCGTCCAGCGGCTCCGGGGCAAGCCCCGTTTCGGCGCATTTGTCCGTATCGCGGCCGGACTTTTTCCCGCAGAGCCCCAGCTCCGCCTTGTACGCGCCGCCGAAAAAGCTGAGCGTAAAGCGGTCGTATTTTTCCATAAATTCCCGCGTGTACCGCTGCGGGCGCACAAAGACGAACACAACGTCGCGCCCCCAAAGCTCGCCGACGCCGCCCCAGCTGACGGTCATCGTGTTAAAGTCGCCCGGCACGCCCGCCGTCAGCAGCGCCCAGTCGTCCGCAATCATTTTGACCGGGGATTCCTTCAGGTCCTTTACCGATATTTCCTGCATACAGGTCGCCTCCTTTTGTCTTCTTTATCATAATACGCGCCCGCGCAAAGCGCAAGACCTTTTCTTTGCCCGGTGCGCGGAAATAGACGGAGCACCGGCGCGTGCCGATGCTCCACTTTTTTCTATATTTACAATCCATAGGACGCCAAGCGACGGCCAATCGCCCGGCTTTGGGCAGGGGCTTCCCCGCCCTGCGGCAAGCCGCCCTCGGGCTGCGCCCGATAGCGTCAGCTGCCGTAACCGTAAGCGCCGAACGGATTATAATAGCTTTGCGAGGTCGGTTCTGCGGAGGCGGTGTCGCCGCGGTCCTCCACAAGCTTGACCGATACCTCAAAGGTATGGATGGCGTAATTGTCTGCGGCGTCCACGCGGCAGAGGGTCAGCCGCAGCGTGTCGCCGACGTTGGATTCCTCAATCAAATCCGCCAAAAGGTCCGTCGAGGTCAAATCCTCCCCGTTGACCCGGATAATCATGTCGCCGGGCTGGGCGTCCGTGCCGTTGAGCTCGCTTTCCGCATTGATGGACTGGATAACAAGCGTGCCGTCCGGCAGGTCGTTTGCGCCGACCAGCATACTGTACAGCTGGTTGGAGGAGGCCGGGAAGTAGTTGATGCCCAATTTCGGCCGGTTGGTCACATAGCCGTGCGCGACAAGGTCGTCAAACACGTCCTTGACCGTCACGCTCGGTACGGCGAAGCCCATGCCCTCATAGTTGGTGCTGGCAATTTTCGAGGAATTGATGCCAACAAGCTGCCCGTAGGCGTTGACGAGCGCCCCGCCGGAGTTGCCGGGGTTGATAGCCGCCGTATGCTGGATGCACAGACGCTCGTAGCCGATGTCGCTCTCCACCGGCCGGGAAATGGCGGAGACCATGCCGTTCGTAAAGGAGTTCGCAAACGCCACGCCGCCGGGGTTCCCGATGGCATAGACCGTTTCCCCTACGGAAAGGCTGTCGGAATCGCCGAATTCCATTGCCGTGAGCCCCGACGCCCGGATGCTCAGCACCCCGATATCGGTCTTGGAATCGTAGCCGACGACCGTCGCGTCATACTGCGTTTCGTCATACAGCTGGACCTTAACGGTCTGCCCGTCGCTAATGACGTGCGCGCAGGTCACAATGTAGGTGTACGTCCCGGTGCTGTCCTCCCCGACGATGACCCCGGAGCCCTGCCCGGCAAGCGCTTCGTTGGAAAACGCGCTGCTGGCATACACCAAAATGCCGACGGAGGATTTTTGCACCTTTTCGTAAACGCCCTTGGCGGTCAGCGCACCGTCTGCGCCGGTCGACGCCGCCGTCGGCGATTCATGGATTTCCGCCACGGAAGTATCCGGCGTCGTCTCCGCCTTGGGCGCGCGGCTGCGCACCAGCGCCACTGCGCCGACCGCAATCGCCGCGACCATCACGACCGCCACGACCGCGCCGAAAATCTTGGCGCCGCGCCTGCCGTGCTTCGCCTCGTTCGGATGCACCGCCTTTTTCTGCGGAGCGGAATACCACACGTTCGGATTCGGGGCGGGATTCGGGTTCGGGTTCGCCCCCTGCCCGTACGGCGGAACCGGCGCGCCGCCCGGCGTCGGGTTCGCATAATGCGGGTTCCCGTAAAAATTGGGGTTTTGCGGCGGCGTATACGGCCGTCCGCCCTGCTGCGGGCCGGGCGTCTGCTGCGCGCCGGGCGTCTGCTGCGGGCCGGGCGTCTGCTGCGGGTCTGCCGCGCTCTGCTGCGCACCTGCCGCATTCTGCTGCGCATTGGATTCCGGCTGCCCCTGCGCTTCCCGTTGTGCGGGGTCCCTGTCGGCCGCCTCGTCCCGGCGGAAATCCTGTTCGTTTCTATCCATACTGCAACGCCTCCCAGCGTAGAATTCCGTTTGACAGGCTTTATCATAGCCGGCGGATATTAACCCGATGTGAACGCGGTTTGAAAAAAGATTGCGCACTTGTAAACAAACATCCTGCGCCCGGCGCTTGAGCTGCCGCTCGTTAAGGAAGCGGCCGTTCGGGCAGCGTAAAGGAAAACTCCACATACGCGCTGCCGTCGCTTTTGGCGGTAATGGTGCCGCCGTGCATTTCCACAATCGTCTTGCAGATATAAAGCCCGAGCCCCGCGCCCTTTGTATCATAGCTGCGGGATTTGTCGACCTTATAGAACCGCTCGAACACACGCGACAGCTCCTCCGAGGAAATGCCCGCCGTCCCGGTGTTCCGAATGGATACGGTCGTGCCCTCGCCCGGCGCCTGCCGGACCGCCACAAAAATGGAGCCGTTTTCCGTGAATTTCACGGCATTGTCAATCAGGTTGTAAATCACCTGGTGCAGCAAATCGCGGTCGGCGACGATGTACGTCGGCTCGAGCGCGTCGAGCCCGAGGACCTCAATGTTTTTACGCGCAATGAGCTGCTCGAAGCTGAGCATACTGTCAAAAATATCCCGGCACACGTCGAACCGTTTCGGCTGCAGCTGCAGCTCCCCCGCTTCAATCTTGGACATATTGAGCATGGAGGTGACAAGCCGGGAAAGCCGCTTGGTTTCGTCGGAGACGATGCGCAGGTAGTGGTTCTGCCGCGCCGGTTCAATCGTGCCGTCCAAAATCCCGTCGATAAAGCCGCCGATGGTCGTCATGGGCGTTTTGAGCTCATGGGAAACGTTGGCGACAAAGCTGCGGCGCGTGCTCTCCTGCAAGGCGAGCGAATCCGCCATGCGGTTGAACGCCTCCATGAGCTCGGCCAGCTCGTCCCGGCCGCGCACCGTGACGCGCGGGCTGAAATCCCCCGCCGCGTATGCCTTGGTCGCCTTGGACATTTCTTTCAGCGGCCGGACCAGGTTCGCCGTGAACAGGTATATCACGGCAAAGCCGATGCACAGCGCCAGCAGCGAGGCGAAGGCGAACAGCCGCAGCATATTGAAGAAATAGCCCTGGAAGCTTAAATTCAGCGGTTCCACGGCAAAAATGTATCCGGCAACCGCCCCGTGCACCACCACCGGCTCCGCCGCCGCAAGATGCGTGCTCTCATACAGCCCGTCGAGCGTCCCGCGGGCAAAATACCCGCCCTTCGCCGCCTCGCGCAGAACCTCCTGCGGCACGGTATAGGCGCTGTGGATGTCGCAGACGCCGTCGTTGCGCACAACCAGGTCGGAGGACAAAATATCCTTGCACAAAATAATCTTGCCGTCCGGGTCGCACATGAACACGTCCGCGCCAATCGCCTCCGACACGGTCGACAGGTCGTTGCAGATGAAGATGACCGACCCCTGCGGCTCGTCGCGCAGCCAGGAGGACAGCACCTGCGCCGTCGACTGCGACACGGTCTTGGCGTTTTCCTGCAGCAGCACGGCCGTCTGGTCGCTCCAGTAATTCATCAGAAACAGGCCGAGCGTGACGCCCAGCGCCGCAAAGCAGATGGTCACAATCACCAAAAAAACCGAAAAATATTTGACAAACAGGGACTGGTGGCTGAAACGCAGATATGCCCGGCGGGCAAACGCACGAAAACGACCCTTTTGCATGGTTTATTCCTTCGTTTCGAATTTATATCCGACGCCCCAAACCGTTTTGAGGTCCCATTTGTCGGAAACGCCCTCCAGCTTTTCGCGCAGGCGCTTGACGTGCACGTCGACCGTGCGGGAATCGCCGTAGTAATCAAAGCCCCACACCTCGTCGAGCAGCTGGTCGCGCGTAAAGACGCGGTTCGGGTTGGAGGCAAGGTGATAAATGAGCTCCAGCTCCTTCGGCGGCGTGTCCACCGGCTTGCCGTTGACCTTCATCTCGTAATTCGTAAGGTTGATGCTTAAATTCTCGTAGTGGACCTCTTTGACGCTCTCCGCGGCGGGGCCGGCACTCGTGCGGCGCAGCACCGCCTTGATGCGCGCAACCATCTCCTTCGTATCAAAGGGCTTGGTCATATAATCGTCCGCGCCGAGCTCGAGCCCGAGGACCTTGTCGAACGTCTCGCCCTTGGCCGTCAGCATGATGATGGGCTTGTCGGAAAACTTGCGAATCTCCCGGCAGACCTGCCAGCCGTCGAGCTTGGGCAGCATAATGTCGAGAATGGTCAAATCCGGGTTTTCCTGTTTAAAGGCGTTGACCGCCGAGACGCCGTCGTTCACGCTTTTGACCGCGTACCCTTCCTTTTCCAGATACAGCCGCAAAAGCTCGCAGATGTTCTGGTCATCGTCTACAATCAAAATCTTTTCGTTGGCCATGCTGTCGCACCCTTTCCGTCTTTATGAGATATGCCGCAGTTCCGTTTTCCATCATACGGAAAACTTGCGGACAGTTTGTGAACAAAGAAAAAATTTTCCATAAACCCCGGGGCTTCGTCAGCCTTCGGCAAGATACGGCGCAATGTCGCAGCTGTAAAAATAGATGCGGCAGCCCCAGGCAAGCCCGGCGTCCGTTTGCGTCCCCGTCAGATACGGCGCAAGCGCGCGGTAGGTTTCGGATTTTTCAAAGCGGCCGACGTCGGCGGCAAGCAAAATCAGGAAGCTGCCGTCCTGCTGCTCGTAGGCCGCGCTGTCGCACGGGAACTGCTGGTACTGCTCGAGCACCAGCTCGCCGGTTTCGGAAACGCCGGTGTTGTGCGTCTGCACCTCGCCGCCCGACAGCACAAACAGGGCGTTTGCGACCCAAAAGCTGCCATAGCCGTACCGAAGCCCCTTGCCGTGCACCGCGTCGTAAAGCCCCTGGTACTTGCCCGCCGGGGCGGTGGTCCGTTCCATCGAAAGCAGCGAAGAAAAGCTCACGCAGCCAAAAAGGGCAAGCCCCGCGCACAAAAGCGCGCCGAAGCGTCGCAGCGAGACGCTTTTGCAGGCGTACGCCGCCGCGCAGGAGAAGAGCAGGAACTGCGAAAACACCATCGGAATCAGCCGCCAGCCCGCGTTGGAAATGGTTCCGAAAAACCAAAGGAACAAAGTCACGCCGCACACCGCCGCCGTCGCCCAGAACAGGCGGGCAAGGCGCGCGCCGCATTTGCGGTAGAAAACGGCGAGTGCCGGCAAAGTCAGCAGAAGCGCGCCGGCTATAAGCACGCGCAAAAGCGCGGGAAGCTGCAAGGGGTCTGTCAGGCTCGCGTTATCCGTAAAGCGGATGTCAAACAGCCCGAAATATTCGGTCAGAAGCGACGCGAGCTTCCCGGTCCAGTCGCGCATATTCGCCATCGTATCGTAGACGGACGACGCGTTCGCGTAGCCGAACTGCGCGCCGCCGGTCAAAAGCGTCCGCAAAAGGAAGCCCAGCGCCATGGCGGGCAGCGGCAGGGCGGCGCAAAGGCAGGCGGGCAGATTTTCCGGCGAAAAAAGCCGGGTTTTCACGTCGAAAAACCGCTCGCAGAAAAACGCGGCGCAAAGCGGCACGAGCACGAGCCCCGCCACCTGGAAACCGTCGGACGCGACCGCCGTAAAGAACAGGAACGCAAGCGTCCCGCAGACGGCGGACGACGTTTTTTTCTGCGCCGCAAGCGCCGCATACAGCCGGTCCAAAAGCGCAAAGCCGACCATAAAAAACAGCGCGAACAGGCTGTAGTACAGAATGTGCTCGCAGAACATTTCCCGGAATTTCGGCGAGCAAAGCACCAGCGCGCACACCGAAAACAGCGCAAACGCGCTGCCCGCCGGCGACAGGCCCATCCGCCTCGCAAAGAAAAGCACCGCCGCAAAAAACAGCAGCAAAAACATGACCATGCCCGCCGTCTGCGCGGCATAGCCGACACCGAACAGCGCAACGAACGGCTGCATGAGCAGCGCGCCGCCGAACGGCAAAAAGCCCGCGTAGGCAAAGTCCGACGCAAAAAGCGAGCCGCTTTCGTGCGATGCATACGCCCACATCAGCGTATCCACCGTGTCGGAGGTCACGTTTGCCTTGGCGAACACAATTGTATACACAAGCACAGAAGCCGCGCCCGCCACAGCGGCGAGCACGGCAAGTACGGCTGCAAGCTTTCGGTACGTCGGTTTCATATCCGGCTTACCGCAGGGAGGCAAGAAGCCCGCCCTTTTGAATGATGTTCTGGATAAACGGCGGGAACGGCTCGGCCTTGTAGGTCTCGCCGGTTGCAAGGTTCGTGATAACGCCGGTGTCAAAATCCACCGATACCTCGTCGCCGTTTGCAATCGCCCGGCTCGCGGCGGGGCACTCTAAAATGGGCAGCCCGATGTTTAATGCGTTGCGGTAAAAGATGCGCGCAAAATTTTCCGCAATCACGCAGGCAATCCCCGAGGCCTGAATCGCAATCGGCGCGTGCTCGCGCGAGGAGCCGCAGCCGAAGTTCACGCCCGCAACCAGAATGTCGCCCGGACGGACGTTTTTCACAAAGTCCTTGTCAATATCCTCCATGCAGTGCGCCGCCAGCTCCTTCGGGTCGCCGGTGTTGAGGTAGCGCGCGGGGATGATGACGTCCGTATCGACGTGGTCGCCGTATTTGTGTACCTTACCCTGTATTTTCATGCTGCCTTCCTCCTAAGCTTCAGTCAAGCGCCTTCGGGCTTGACACTTTCCCGGTCACGGCGCTTGCCGCCGCCACATAGGGGCTTGCGAGATACACCTCGCTCGTGGGGTCGCCCATGCGGCCGACAAAGTTGCGGTTCGTCGTGGAAACCGCGCGCTCGCCCGCGGCAAGGATGCCCATGTGCCCGCCCAGGCACGGCCCGCACGTCGGCGTGGACACGACCGCCCCCGCTTCGACAAAGGTTTTTGTCAGCCCCTCTTCGATGCATTGCAGATAAACCGCCTGCGTCGCGGGAATCACGATGCAGCGCACGCCGGGCGCAACCTTCCGGCCCTTCAGGACGGCGGCTGCGGCGCGCATATCCTCAATGCGGCCGTTCGTGCATGAGCCGATGACGACCTGGTCAATCGCAATGTCGCCGATTTCGTCAAACGTGCGCGTGTTTTCCGGCAGGTGCGGGAACGCAACGGTCGGCTCGAGCGTATCCAAATCAATCGTGACGACCTCGTCGTACACGGCGTCTGCGTCGGCTTCAAAAACGGCGGGCTTGCGGGACGTGCGCCCCTGCATATAGGCAAAGGTTTTGTCGTCCACGGGGAAAATGCCGTTTTTCGCGCCGCATTCAATGGCCATATTCGCAATGCAGAAACGGTCGTCCATGGAAAGGCTCGAAACGCCCTCCCCGGAAAATTCCAGCGAACGGTACCGCGCGCCGTCCACGCCGATTTTGCCAATCAGGTGGAGAATGACGTCCTTGCCGGTCACATACGGCTGCAGCTTTCCGGTCAGCACAACCTGAATCGCGGACGGGACCTTGAACCACGCCTTGCCGGAAATCATGCCCGCGGCCATATCCGTAGACCCCACGCCCGTGGAAAACGCGCCGAGCGCGCCGTAGGTGCAGGTGTGCGAGTCCGCGCCGATGACGACGTCGCCGGAAATGACCAGCCCCTTTTCAGGCAGCAGCGCGTGCTCAATGCCCATCTGTCCGACGTCGAAGAAGTTTTGGATGCCGTAGTCCTTTGCGAACCGGCGCACCTTTTTGCAGTTTTCGGCGGATTTGATGTCCTTGTTGGGCGTGAAATGGTCCATGACAAGCGCAATGTGCGCATTGTCAAACACACGGTCAAAGCCCTTGTCCTCCATCTCATGGATGGCGACGGGGGCGGTGACGTCGTTGCCCATTACCAAATCCAAGTTGGCTTCAATCAGCTGCCCGGCGGAAACCGCCTCGAGCCCCGCATGGGCGGCAAGAATCTTTTGCGTCATCGTCATTGCCATAAGCTTATTCCTCGATTTCGTTGATGTTGGTGTCGCCCGTTTCGAGCGCCGTAAGACCCGAGCGCGACAGCTCGATGATGCCGTGCTTGGTCATTTTTTCAATAAAGCGGTCGATAAGCGACGGCAGACCCGTCAGCTCCGCCGTGATGGTGGTGTGGCCGATGTCCTTGACCTTGGCGCCGAAGCCGTTGATGGTCTTGAGCACCGCGGTGCGGCGGCTGTTGGTCGCGTGGACCTTGATAAGCAGCAGCTCGCTGGCGATAAGCTGGCCCTCGTTGAGCTTGACGACGCGGATAACGTCGCCGAGCTTTTTGAGCTGCTGCTCGACCTGCATGAATTTGTAGGGCTCCACGTCGGAAACGATGGTGATGCGCGAATACAGCGGGTTTTCCGTTTCCGCAACGGTCAGGCTTATCACGTTGTAGCCGCGCCGCGCAAACAGGCTCGCCACGCGCAGCAGCACGCCCGTGCGGTTGTAAACGAGCGCCGACAGGAAAATGCGCTCTAAATTTTGCTGTTGCAGTTCTGCCATGGGAAGTTCCCCCTTACTCTGCGGAGAATTGATAAACGGTGGTGGAAACAAACGGCTTTTCGGGGCTGAACACGCAGGGAATAAATTCCGGGTGGTTGAGCGCGTCCGGGAAATACTGCGTCTCCAGGCAAAAGCCCTGCCGGTAGCAAAGCGGCTTGCCGGCCTTGCCCGTCTGGCTGCCGTCCATGTAGTTCCCGATATAAAACTGCACGCCCGGCAAATCCGTATACCCGCGCATCACGCGGCCGCTTTTCTCGCTTTTGACGCGGGCAAATTCGCGCAGCGTGCCGTCGTAATTTGCAATGCGGAAGTTGTGGTCGTAGCCCCTGCCGATTTTCAGCTGCTCGTCGTCCGCCCCGACGTCGCGGCCAATCGCCTTCGGCGTGCGGAAGTCGAACGGCGTGCCCGCCACGGGGCGGATTTCCCCGGTCGGGATGCAGTCGGCGTCCGTCGGCGTGTACGCGTCGCAGAACAGCTGCAGCTCATGCTCGAGGATTGGCGCGGCGTCAAAGCCGTCGAGGTTGAAATAGGCGTGGTTCGTCACGTTGACGGCCGTTTTCCGGTCCGGCGTGCAGCGGTACTCGATGCGCACCGCGCAGGCGTCGTCAAAGGAGAACGTCACTTCGTTGCGGACATTCCCGGGGAAGCCCTCGCGCCCGTCTTCGCTTACATAGGCAAACCGCACGGCGCCGTCGCCGAGCACCTCGGGCTGCCAAACTGCCTTTGCGTACTCATGGTTGCCGTGCAGGGTGAATTTGCCGTCCACATTTTTTGTGATTGGGTAATTCTGCCCGTCAATCGTAATGCCCTTGCCCGCAATGCGGTTGGCGACTCTGCCGACGGTGCGGCCCTGGGAGTCGGTGCACAAAATCTGCCCCTCCATGGTGTCGAAGCCGACGAGCACGTCGCAAAGCGCGCCGGTTCTGTCGGGGACGATGATTTTGTTGAGCGTCGCCCCGTAGGAAAGCAGCTCTATGGAAGCGCCGCCGGCGTTTGTTATCGTAAACGCGTAAACCGTTTCGCCGTTTTCCGCGGCGCCGTAAACCCGTTTTTCAATCTGCACAACCTTCACCCCATTATATCTATCCAGTCTATTTTATTTAGTATAAGCTTTGCCGCGCGCCTTGTCAAGTATCGGCGTGCAGGGAAGCAGACGGAAAAACCGCCCCTGTCGGAGCGGTTTTTAAGCTGTCGGGTTCGACGCCCTATTCGCCGGCCTGCCAGGCGGAAAGCGTCTCGAAAAGCGCCTGCGTCTGCGCTTCGGTCTCGGCGTTGACCAGCAGATATGCCGGGTTGTCCCCCGCAAGGCGCAGGCAGACGTACAGCGGCACGTCGTTGTAGACGTACAGCTTGCAGTTCCCGTAGCCGTCAAAGCGGAAATTTCCGTAGCTTTTCGCCGCGCCGCCGTAGCCGTTTGTGCGCGTACCCGCCGGCAGCGGCGCAGAAAGCAGCTCCACAGAGGCGACCTCCCCGCGCGTTACGGTCAGGTCGTAAAGCGGCGCGTCGCAGCAAAGCGTGCCGTCCTTCTCTATCGTCACGGTAAAATCGGACAGCGACATTAAGGCGACCAAGCCGAACAGGCCGACGAGCAGAGCGGCAAGCCCCGCGAGGATGGCTTTTCCGGCCGGGCGGCCGATGTTGACGGTCCAGCCAAGGCTTGCGACCGGCTTCGGGACAAACAGGCGCGGGTCGTTCGGGTCATAGTAGCAGCCCCATTTGTATACGCCGTCGCCGACCGGCTCCGGCGCGCGCACCGCAAAGGCGGCGCGGTCAAGCCTTTCCTGCCGCACGCTTGCGGAAACCGCGCTGCACGCCAAAAAGACAAGCAGAAGCGCAACGGCGGCCGGCAGCGCGGCGCGCGCCGAGAAAATAACGGACGCGCAGAGCAGAAGCCAAAATCCCGAAATTCCGGCGGCAAACAGCGCGGCGCTCTGCGTTTGTATACGCACGCAGCGCTGCGCATACGCGACGGCGGCGGCCGTATCGCTCCCCTTGGTGCGGACCGGGGTGCTGCGAAGCGCATAATACAGCACGACGCCGCTGCCGGTGCAAAACGGACCCAAGAAGGCAAAGGGCAGCGGGAACACGGCGCGCCATTCCCGGAAAACGAGGAGAAGCACCGCCGGCAGAAAGCTCAAAAGGAGGCTGCCCCAGGCCCACAACGGCGAGCACGCGCCCTTTTGCTTTTCCCGGCTGACGGTCAGGTCGACGGAAACGGTCGCGGAAGCCTCCGGCTGCCAGCCGCTTTGCGCACGCAGCGTCAACAGCCGTTTGCGCGCCGCCTGCAGCACGGCACCGCAAAGCAGGAGGAAGCAGGCGGTAAGCGCGAAAAGGCAAAGCTCCGCATATGCCTGCACCTGCGGCAAAAAAAGCAGGCGGCCCGCCGCCGCGGACACAAGCAGAACCGCGCAAAGTCCGACAACAAAGCCGCGCAAAACGCGCTTGATTTCCGGGTCGTGCGTTTTGTCCGGCGAAAATGCGACGCCGAGCACGCGCGGCCCGCGCCGCACGGTACAAAGCATGGCGACAATTACCAGCAGCGCGATGGTCCAAAACAGAACCGCGAAAGACCAAATCATTTGGTTTCCTCCTTCCCGTACAGCTCCTCGATTTCCACCTGCAGCAGGCGCTCGAGCGCCTCCCGGGCGACGCCCTGTGCGCGCGCTTCCGAAAGCAGCAGCCGCGCTTTTTTTTGAAACGCCGCGTCCGGCCGTTTCCCGGGCATTTCCGTCAAATGCGCGCCGCGGCGGCGGTCGAGGACGAGCAGCCCCTCGTTTTTCAGCAGCGTATACGCCTTTTGCACGGTCATGGGGTTTATCCCGAGGTCCCCCGCAAGCTGGCGCACCGTCGGCAGCTGCTCGCCGGGCTGCAGGTCGCCCGCGGCGACGCCCTCGACGACCGCGTCGCGAATCTGCCGGTAAATGGGCACGCCGCTTGTCAAATCCAGCGTCAGGCGCATCGCAGCTCTCCCCTTTCCGTGCCAAGCAGGCTTCTTTGTATTATTTATTATAATACAAAGAGACGCCCTTGTCAACGCCGAAAAAAAAGAAAAATTTGCTTTTTTCGGCGTGCGCGTGCTACAATGAAAAAAAGTGCGAAAGGAGCAGGCCCATGCGCAGCGAACAACGCCGGCTGCGGGAGATTGCACGCCGCGAAAAGCAGAAGGCCAAGCCGAAATTCCACGGATACCTCGCCTACCTCGTTTTCTTAATCAGCCTGGTCTACATGACGGATGAGATAGCCTCGCAGATTGGGACGCTGATGAAAACGGAGATTGCCAACGATTTGATGGCGCGCTTCGGCGAACGCTCTGTCGGGGCGCTGGACATCGTCGCCTTTATCGCCATCCCCTTTCAGGCGCTGTCCATCTTTTACAAGCCCCTGTCCGACCGGTTCGGACGGCGGCTGTTCTTAGTCCTCAACACGCTCGGGATGAGCGCCGGGATGCTTCTTATCGCCGTAACCGATTCGCTTGCCCCTTATGTCGCCGGCGCAGTCATCATTCAGTTTTTTGTGCCGCACGATATGCAGGTCGTCTATATTATGGAATCCGCCCCGCCGCGTCACCGCGCAAAGCTGTATTCTACAATCAAGTGCGTCGCGACGCTCGGCGTCATGCTGGTGCCGCTTTTGCGGCGCACGCTGATGCAGACCGCGTCGCAATGGCACGCCGTCTACCTCGTCCCCGCCGTCGTGGGGCTCGTCGCCTCGTTTGCGGCGCTGCTGTTCGCGCGCGAGCCGGACGCCTTCCTTGACGCGCGCCTTGCCGCCCTGCGCGCGGCGCCCGCGGCAAAAGAAAAAGCGGCAAAGGGAAAAGCCCCTCGTTCCGGCTTTTTTGCCGGGCTTGTATTTGCGCTGCGGCACAAGCAGCTGCGGTGGGTCTTTATCGCAACCGCGCTTTGCAACTTCGGCGTCATTTTAACCATGCATTACCAGGTCGTGCTCTCCTACGGCTATGCGTCGCATATGGTTGGCGGCGGCCTTTACGCCTCGCTTTCCGAAGCGCTGGAGGCGGCGAGCGTCGGCCCCGTAACGACCGCGCTGTTTTTGTTCCCGGTCGGCAGCGCGCTCGCGCAGCTGCTCGTCGGCTATGCCGCGGACGCCTGGGGCCGCAAGCGGTCCGCGCTTTTGATGACGGCGCTCGTCCTGGCTTCCTTCGTCGGCTTCACGCTCGGGGCCAATTTTGCCTGGCCGCCCGCTTTGGTCGGGATGCTCTGCGGCATGGCGGTCGGCGGGTTTTGGGGCGCTTCGGACCTCGACATCCTCTTGGCAGGGGAATCCGCCCCGACGGCGCTGCGCGCCTCCGTATTGTCCGCGCAATTCGCCGCGATTGGCGTCGGGTACATCCTCGCCTACGGCGTGGGGCTGCCGCTTATCACCCGGTTCGGGAACGCCTCCGTGCCCTTCGTCACGCTGGGGCTTGCCGTACCGGGCATGGCCGCCTCGCTCGCGGCGCTTGCCGCCAAGGTGCACGAGACCAGGGGCGTCAATCTGGACACGGTCACCGGCTGCGAATGGGACCCGCCCGCGCGGCAATAAAGTACAACCGAACCCGATATGCCAAAAATGCCCCGGCGCGTTTTGCGGACGCGCCGGGGCGTAATGTTCGGTTTGCAAAGGTTTGCACAATCAGTCCTGCACCGCGCGGGAGATGTCCAGGAGGCATTCGTAGCGGTACTGCGGGACGTTTTGGCGCAGGAAGGCAACCAGCTCCGGGCAAAGCGCGCGGTCCAGCACATATTTGCGGATGACGAAGCTTTGGCGCACCGACTTTGTAAAATAGTGCGACGAGACGAGCGCGAAATGGTCCAGCAGCAAAAACACGCCTTGCTGGTACTTCATCAAATCGTTCATCGGCAAATCGATAAGCTTCGCCTGCGGGTACATGCTTTTGACGACCTCGCCGAGCACCTCGAGCGGCGAATCGTCGCCCGCCCGGCTTTTGAGGAATTCCACCGTGCGCATCCGCCGATTGGCGGATAAATCCGGCGTGTGCGGGAGACTCGGCTCCAAATCCAGCACGGCGACGTGGTATTGCGCGAGCCACGCGTTAATCTCCGCCAAATCCGAAGATGTATCGTCGTCGCCGATGTCAAAGGCGGTGTAGACGACCGGGTCCTCGGGAAATTCCCGCCGCCCCTTGAGCGCAAAGGACAGCGCGACGTACAGGCTTTTCGTAAAATCGATAAGCGGGCTTACGTGCAGGTAATGCTGCGCAAAGGCAAGCATTTCATAAAGCCCGGGCTCGGGGCGGCCGTCCCCGAGCGTTTCGAACACGCGCATGAAATTTTGCCGGCCCGCGTAATACCGGCGCAGCGCGTCGGCGTCGATGTAGCTGAGCTCCGGGTGCGCTTCATCACGAAACGCCGTGTGGTCGCGCAAAATGGACGGCAGCAGCAGGCGCTTTTTGCTGTTGACGCGTTCGCCGCGGTAATAGATTTTTTCGCCGTTTCGGAAGGGCAAAAACAGCTCGCGCTCAAAGTCGGCAAACGAACCGATTTCCCGCTGGGTAACGGAATAGCTGTAATCGAAGGCGTCGAAAAGCCTGTCCTTGAGAAACCTGCCCGGTTCCAATTGCATACGCCCGCTCCTTTCCCGCCGTATTGGCCGCATGGTAGCATATTTTGCGAAAAAAGTCAATTTCCGCCGCCCCCCCGCAAAGCCCGCCCCATGCAAAAAGCGGCTCTGCACCCCGCTTTCGGGTACAGAGCCGCGCTGGAACAGGAGCCTTTTGCCGGCGCATTATTTCTGGTGCGGATAATACCGGAACAGGCAAATCAGGTAAATGATGCCGACCGCGAGCGCGCAGCACGCGAGCAATACGGCTACTACAGGCATGGAGGAAAACACCCATGCCAAGACCAGCAAAACGACCATTGCCGCAATAACCCAGGCCCAGGCCATCCTTGTTCGCCCCCCTCCCGCAAAGTTCAGTTCTTCAGGCTCTGAATCGGCGCGGGAATCCGCCCGCCGCGGTGGATAAAATCCGCCGGGGACGCGGGATTGACGCGCATGACCGGTCCGTAGCCCAAAAGCCCGCCGAAATGGAGCGTGTCGCCAAGCTGCTTGCCTATCGCGGGAATGACGCGCACCGCCGTGGTCTTGGAGTTGACCATGCCGATGGCGGCTTCGTCGGCGATAATCCCGGAAATCGTCTCGGCGGACGTGTCGCCCGGGATGATAATCATATCGAGTCCCACCGAACACACGGCGGTCATGGCCTCGAGCTTTTCGAGCGTGAGCGTGCCGCTTTCGGCCGCCGCAATCATGCCCGCGTCCTCCGAAACGGGGATAAACGCCCCCGAAAGGCCGCCGACGTGCGACGACGCCATAACGCCGCCCTTTTTGACCGCGTCGTTCAAAAGCGCCAGACAGGCGGTCGTGCCGGGCGCGCCGCACTGCTCCAGACCCATTTCCTCCAAAATGTGCGCAACCGAATCGCCCACGGCGGGCGTCGGCGCCAAAGACAGGTCGACAATCCCGAACGGGACGTCCAGCCGCCGTGCCGCCTCCTTTGCGACAAGCTGGCCGACGCGCGTAATCTTAAAGGCGGTCTTTTTGACCGTATCCGCCACGTCCGTGATGTTGCCGCCCGGGATTTTTTGCAGCGCGGCGCGCACAACGCCGGGGCCCGAAACGCCGACGTTAATCACGCAGTCCGGCTCGCCCGCGCCGTGGAACGCCCCCGCCATAAACGGGTTGTCCTCCGGCGCGTTGCAGAACACAACCAGCTTCGCCGGGCCAATGCAGCCCTTGTCGGCGGTCGCCTCCGCCGCGCGGCGGACGATGACGCCCATGGTCGCGACGGCGTCCATGTTGATACCCGCCTTCGTCGAGCCGACGTTGACGCTCGAGCAGATATGCTCGGTTTCGGCAAGCGCCTCGGGAATGCTGTCGATAAGCGCGCGGTCGCCCGCGGCGAAGCCCTTTTGCACCAGCGCCGAATAGCCGCCGATGAAGTTGACGCCTACCGCCCCCGCGGCGCGCTCGAGCGTTTTGGCGTATCGGACCGGGTCCCCGCCGCTCGCGGCAACCAGCATGGAAACGGGCGTGACGGCAATGCGCTTGTGGATGATAGGAATGCCGTATTCCTTTTCTATCTGCTCGCCGGTCGCAACAAGGCGCGCGGCGCGGCGGCATATCTTTTCGTAGACCTTATCGCAGGAGGCCTGAATATCGGAATCCGCGCAGCTTAACAGCGAAATGCCCATCGTAATCGTGCGGATGTCCAGGTTCTCCTGCCGAATCATGTTGATGGTCTCTAAAATATCATGCGTATTTATCATAAGCCGTGTACCCTCAAATGCGGTGCATGGAATTGAAGATGTCCTCGTGCATGGCGTTTACGGACAGGTTCATCTCCTCGCCGAGCGCCTTCGCCTCGTCGGCGAGCGTGGTGAACGCCACTTTGCACTGCGAAACGTCCGCAAGCATAATCATGCAGAACATATCCTGCAAAATGCTCTGGGTCACTTCAATGATGTTGACGTTGTGCTGGGCGCACAACGCGGAAATCTTTGCCAAAATGCCGACCGTGTCGCGGCCGACGACCGTTAAGATTGCGCGCATAAGCTGCCCTCCGAAAGATTTTTTATCATATTAACACACTTTTTCGGGAAATGACAGGGTGTTTTCGATTTTTTCAAAAAAAAGATAGGCGGAAAAGCAAAAATATGCTATGATACAGATTGGAGATTTGTAAAGGAAAGTGAAACGATGTACCAGCGAAAACTTGATTTGCACGTCCATACCGACAACTCCCCCGACGGCAACCATTCGGCCATGTTCCTGTGCGAGCGCGCCGAGCTTGCGGGGATGCGCGCCATTGCGCTGACCGACCACTGCGAAACGGACGTCTACCGCGCCGAGCACTACGACAAGCGCGTGCAGGCGGCCTATATGGAGGCGACGATGGCGCGTTCGGCCTTTTGCGCAAAGCTCCTGGTGCTGCGCGGCATTGAGATGGGCCAGCCGCACTACGACGCAAAAACCGCCGACGAAATTATCGGCGCGCGCGACTACGACGTTGTGATAGGCTCCGTCCACAACCTGCGCGGGCGGCCGGATTTCTATTCGATGGACAGCTTTACAGAGGCGAGCGCCCACGCGCTGCTGGCCGAATACTTCGACGAGCTTCTGGGGATGCTGCGCTGGGGCGGCTTCGACGTGCTTGCCCACCTGACCTATCCGCTTCGCTATTTTTACGCAAAGGCGGGCATAGAGATAGATTTAAAGGCGTATGCCAAGCAGATTGACGAAATTCTGCTGCAAACCGCGAAGGCCGGCAAGGCGCTTGAAATCAACACGGCGGGCCTGCGGCAGCCGATTGGGAAGACCTCGCCCGAGCTTGAAACGGTCAAGCGCTTTCGCGAGCTCGGCGGCCAATACGTGACCTACGGCTCGGACGCGCATTACGCCGAGGACATCGGCGCGGGGCTCGATACCGCCTACGGCATCATGCGGGAGGCCGGATTTACGCACTTCACCTTTTTCCAGCAGCGCACGCCCCTGCAAATGCCCATTGAATAACGCTGCGGCGATACAGAAAGGAAGCGCCATGCAAGTTCAGGCAGCGGCAAAACTGAATCTGATGCTCGACGCCGTCGGGACGCTCCCCGACGGCTACCACAGCCTGTTTATGATTATGCAGTCGGTCACGCTCTACGACACCGTAAGCGTCACGGAGACGGACGGCGGGATTGCCGTTGCCTGCGCGGACGCGCGCGTGCCGACCGACGAGCGCAACATCGTCCACAAGGCGGCGAGGCTGTTTTTTGAGGCCACCGGCAAACCGGCGGGCGTCCGCATTGCCATTGACAAACGCATCCCCATGGCGGCGGGGCTTGCCGGGGGCAGCGCGGACGCGGCGGGCACGCTTTACTGCCTGCGCGCGATGTTCGCCCCGACCCTTTCGGACCGGGCGCTTTGCGAGATAGGCGAGCGTACCGGCGCGGATGTGCCGTTTGCGCTTACGGGCGGCACGGCGCTTTGCATGGAGCGCGGCGGCGTCATCGCCCCGCTGCGGGACCTTGACCCGTGCTGGTTCGTGCTCTGCAAGCCCGACATGGACGTCTCGACCAAGGCGGCCTATCAAAAGCTCGACGAAACGCCGCGGCTGCGGCACCTGGATAAAAACGCGATGCTGTACGCCGTGCACAAGGGCGACATGGCGCTGCTCTGCGAAAAGGCGGGCAACGTATTCGAGCAGGTCGTCGAAGTCCCGCTTCGCCCGTACATCAAGGGCGTCATGCGCGAATGCGGCGCGTCGCTCGCGCTGATGAGCGGCAGCGGGCCGACGGTATACGGCCTGTTTTTCCGAAAAGCGGACGCCGAACGGTGCGCCGAGCGCCTGCAAAAGAAATTCCGCGAGGTCTATGTCTGCGAACGCGCCGTGCGCGGCATTGAGGAGACCGGCGCATGAAAAACCGCTTTTCCGCATTTCTCCTTGCCGCGGCGCTGACGGTGCTCGGCATCCTGCTGGTTCTGTGGGCGCTGGAAAGCCGGGAGGTCCGTATGCACGACCCCGCGGGGCACACAAACCCGCAGACATTGCAAGTTCTGCAAACGAGGTGAACGGTATGAAGCCTTACGGACTGGTTTTAGCCGGCGGCGGCGCAAAGGGCGCGTACCAGATTGGCGCGTGGCAGGCCATGCGCGAGCTGGGCGTGACCTTCAGCGCCATCACCGGCGTATCCATCGGCGCCATAAACGGCGCGCTGATTGCGCAGGGCGACTTTGACCGCGCGCTGGAGCTTTGGAACCGCGCCGAGGTCAAGGAGGGCGTACACATCGAGGCCGAGCTTCGGGAGCCCGACAATCTATTCAGCTTTTCGAACCTCCCGCAGATTTTCCGCGAGATGGTCAAAAACGGCGGCGTGGACGTGACGCCCGCGCGCAACCTCATTGCGGAATACATCGACGAGGGCAAGGTCCGCGCTTCCGGCATCCCGCTGGGGCTTGTGACTTTTCAAGTTTCCTCTTTGAAGCCGGTGGAGCTGTATCTGGACGAAATTGACGACGGGCGTTTGGTCGACTACCTGATGCTGTCGGCGCGCTTCCCCGGGCTGCAGACGGAAAGCCCGGACGGCGCGCGGTATCTCGACGGCGGCGTCTATGACAACGCGCCCATCGGCCTTTTGCGCAAACGCGGCTACGACCGGTTCGTCGTCGTCGACATTTCCACCCGCAAGGGCATAGGGCACCGGCCGGAGCTCTCCTGCGCCGAAATTGTGTACATCCGCCCCAACGACCCGAACGACCTCGGCGAGGCCTTTGAATTCGACCCGCGCATGAACGAAATGCGCATGACGATGGGCTACCTCGACGCGCGCAAGGCGTTCGGCAAGCTCAAAGGGCAAATATACTACTTCAAGCCCCGGGAATACGGGAAATTCCAGGCCGCCTACGGCTACAAGGCCTGCGACGAACTGGAAAAGCTCGCGCAGCAATGCGGCGTAGAACGGCTGCGGGTCTATATCTGCCGCGGCTTTATGGCGGCGCTTAACGCGGCCGTAAAGGAACGGGAAGCGCAAGCCGAGGCGCAGCAGGCGCCGCGCGAGGGGCTCGCCTCCTCGCTGCTTCGGGCCGCGCAGCCGCTTTTGGAGCGGGCGGGCGGCGAGCTTGTCCGCAAAATACGCCGGCCGAAGAAGGAGCCGTTCCCCCTGGCGCGCGAGGCGCTCGAAGCCTACCAAAGCAGCCGAAGGCGGCGCGCCTTAGCGCGTTCGGACGCAGAATAAGGACAGATACGCCTCCCCGGAAAACAGGGAGAACCGATAGCCGTTTGCCGCGCTTTGGTACCCGTCGTCGGCAAAGTGCAGGCGGTCCGCCGTGAGCCCCGCCTGATGCACAAGGTCCGCGGCCGCCTGCTCGCTTTCGGCGACGGCCAGCACGCCGCACAGCCGCACAAAGCAGGCAAAAAGCGCCGCAAACGTCTCGCGCGTGTACGCCGCCTCCCCGGCCGGGATGCAGGTCAGCTGCAGGCTTTGCACCGCGCCGGCGTCGTCGGCGGAGAGCGTCAGAAGCGCCTTGTGTCCCTCGGCGAACGAAAAATCGCACAGATAGTCGCCCGCGCGCCCGGCGGTTTCCTTGAAAAATTCTTCGTACACAAGCGGAAAATCGCCCGCCTGCGCGTTGTAGCGGCGGCAAAATTCCGCGGGGTCCGTATCCCGCTGGTGCGTACACGCGCAAAGCCCGACGAGCAAAAGCAGCGCGCAAAGCCCGGCGGCGCAGCGTTTTGGCAAACCGAAGCCCTCCGTTCAAGCTTTATTCACATTTTCTTTACAAAAATATATGGCAGCGGTTGGCAAATTATTATAGAATATAGTTGATTATGTTTATGCGCCGTCGGTTCGGCATAAAAGCAGCCTTTCAGAAAGTGGTGGTGTTCGATTGAAACGGACGAGGAACTGGTCTAAAAAGCGTAAAATTTTCGTGGCTATCGCGGTCGTGGTGCTCGCAGCGCTGCTTGCGCTGGTGCTGTATTCCAACTTCCGGCCGGAGCCCGACCCCGCCTATCAGGTTGCGACGGTGCAGCGCGGCGCCATTCAGTCCACCTTTGAAACGCAGGGCACGGTCGAATCCGGCGCAACCGAAACCTTCACCGCGGTCTCCGGCGTGCAGGTGCTGACCGTCAACGTCGCCGTGGGCGACCGGGTGGAGGCCGGACAAAAGCTTGCGACCTTCGACGTTTCGCCGCTGCAGGATGAGCTGTCGGCCTACAAGACGGCCTATACCAAGGCGAAGGCCTCTTACGACGAGGCGGCCGCCGCGGTGGAGACCGCGCAGGCGCAGCTCAAGACGGTAGACGAGCAAATCCCCGCGCTCGAAAAAGAAGTGGCGGCGCTGGAGAAGCAGGTGGAGGCCGCCGAAAATGCGGGCGCTTCCCTGCCGGAAAACGCCGGGCTCGATACGGAAGCCATAGAGGCGCTGCTGGCCGAGATACGCGCGCAGGGCGGCATAACGCCCGAGCAGCTCGAGCAGTTTGAGCAGCTGCTCGGCACCGCGGACGGTGTGGACGCCGTGCGCGAGGCGCTGGAAAATTCCGCGGCGGCAAAGTCCGTCGAGCTTGCGCAGAAGCGCGCGCAGCTGACCGCGCTGCAAACGCAGCGGGCGGTGTACGACGCGCAGACCGACGATACCGTCGCCGAGCTGTACCGCTCGGTCATGGAAGCGAAAAAGAGCGATTACGACGCGTTCGCAAATCTGGTGGACAGCCTCAAAGCGGGCTGGGTTGCCGCGGCGGACGGAATTGTGACCGAGGTGAATCTGAAAGCCGGCGAAGCCTTTGTGCCCGCTGAGGCGCAAAGCGGCTCGACCGACCTTTCCTCCCTTCTTTCCATGGTCTCCGGCAACGCGGACTTAAGCGAGGCGCTGTCGGGGCTGCTGTCCGCGACCGGTTCTGCGAATACGACGCGCGGCGCCGGGATTGTCGTGGAGGAATACGGCGCGCTGTATGTTTCCTTCACCGTCGGCAAATACGACCTGCCGAAGCTTGCGGTCGGCCAGTCCGCCACCGTGACCTCGGTGGAGGGCAGCTACGACGCGACCGTCAGCTATGTCAGCGCGACGGCGAACGCCACCTCGGGGCTTGACATCAGCTCGATTGCCACGACGCTGACCGGCGGGTCGGGTTCCTCCGCCGCCAACAGCGCGCCCGTGCGCGTGCAGATTGCAGAGCCCGACGAGGGCATTGTGATTGGGTTTGACGTGGACGTGAGCATTGACACCGAGCGCCTGGAGGACGTTTTGGTTCTCCCCGTAGCGGCGGTGACGACGGAGGACGGCGCAAACTACGTCTTCGTCTACGACCCCGAAACCAAAGCCGTCTCGCGGCGCTCCGTAACGCTGGGGCTCGCCTCCAACGACGCTTACGAGCTGCTCGACGGGCTTTCCGCGGGCGAGCAGGTCGTCTTAAACCCCAAGGCGGCGCTTATGGAAGGCGATACCATTGACGCGCGCGCGGCGGAATAAGGCGGTGGTGCTTTGAACATTCGGGAAAACATCCGCATCGCCCTTTTCAGCATCCGCACAAACCTCATGCGCTCGCTTTTGACGATGCTGGGCATTATCATCGGCGTTGCGTCGGTCATCGCGGTCATTACCGTCGGCAACGGCGGGCGCGATTACATCATCGGCATGATTCGGGACATGGGCAGCAGCGCCATCACCATCATGGTCAACGCCGCCGAAGCGCAGCCCTCGGACTACATTTCCTCCGAGGACGTCAAGGCCATTAAGGCGCTCGACACGGTCGAGTACGTCTCGCCCTACGTCATGACGATGGGCTCGATGTCCACAGAGGAAACCGACGCCATCGGCCTGCTGCTCGGCGGCAACACCGACCTGCGTTACCTGACCGGCGGCGACTGCATTTACGGCCGCTATTTTACCGAAGCGGAATTTGACGCGGGACGCGCGGTGGGCGTCATCGACGTGACCTCGGCGCGGCAGCTGTTCGGCCGCTCCAACGTCGTGGGCGAATATGTAAACTTTACGTACAACAACGTCGTCACCCGCGTGCGCATCATCGGCGTGACGGATATGGCGGGCTCGTTCGGGATAGATTCCGAGGAGCTGATGAATTCCATGCAGTCCATGGGCGGCGCGCAGATGAGCAGCGGCATGCTGATGGTGCCCTACACGCTCTCCGGCCTTATCACGGGGTCCGCGGACCGGTTTGACACCCTGTACATCATGGCGCTGGACGAAAACGACCTGGAAAGCGCGGGCAACGCGGCGCTCAACTGTCTGCGCGCGCGGCACAACAACTATGAACGCGACTGCTACACGGTCACGAACATGGCGACCTACATTGACCTGCTGGACACGGTCATCAACGTCTTTACCATCTTTATCGCGGCAGTCAGCGCCATTTCGCTGCTTGTCGGCGGCATCGGCGTGATGAACATCATGCTCGTTTCCATCACCGAACGCACGCGTGAAATTGGCATCCGCAAGGCGCTCGGCGCAAAGACCTCGACGATTCTGTTCCAGTTTTTGACCGAATCCATCATCCTGTGCCTTATCGGCGGGCTTATCGGCCTGCTGCTGGGCGTTGCCGGCGCGGCGCTCGTGTCGCATCTGATGAACGTCCCGCTGCAGGTGGAAATTTCCACCGTGGCGCTCGCCATCGGTTTTTCCACGGCAATCGGCGTTATCTTCGGCGTATATCCCGCGCGCCGGGCCGCCAAAATGCCGCCGATCGAGGCGCTGCGCAGAGAGTAATCGCATATCCGAACAAAATAATCACGCCGCACCGACAGGCAAAAGCGCATCGGTGCGGCGTTTGTTTTGTCTTGCTGATTTCGGGCAGTTGTGGTATGATAACAAAAACGCGAAAAAGGGGCGGAAAAGATGGAAAGCTTTGCGCTGTATGACAAATACGACTGCCGCGTGGAACCCGCGCGCAAAAAGGTCCGGCTGGACGCCTACCTGACCGGGAAAGAGGCGCCCGCCGTGCTGATTCTGCCCGGCGGCGCGTACTGCTTTATTTCCGATTCGAACGAAGGCAGGCCCATCGCCGAACGGTTTGTCGAAAAGGGCTGCAACGCCTTTGTGCTCTGGTACCGCGTCGGCTTTGCGGCGCGCTACCCGGCGCCGCTCAAGGACGTGGCGCGGGCCCTGCAGTTTTTGCAGCACAACGCCGCAAGATTCGGCGTTGTGCCCGGTAAAATCGCGCTTTTGGGCTTTTCGGCCGGCGGGCACCTGGCGTCGTTTTTCGGCGCGCAGTACCCAAGGTTCGAAACGAAATACGAGGACGCAAGCTACCCGCTCAAGCCCGCGGCGCTGGTGCTTGGGTACCCGGTCGTCACCATGGGGCAGCACACGCACAAGCTGTCGCGCCGGCGGCTTTTGGGCCTGTTGTCCGGCAAGGCGGAGCAGGACGCCGCTTCGGTCGAAAAGCTGGTGACGCCCGATTACCCGCCAACGTTTTTGTGGCACGCGCGCGACGACCAATCCGTCGACTGCTGCAACAGCGAAATGCTTGCCGAGGCGCTCGCGCAAAACGGCGTGCGGCACGTTCTGCGCCTGTACGACCACGGCGGGCACGGCATCGGCCTTGCTAAAGGAAAGGAGCCGGCGGGCTGGTTCGACGAGGCGTTCGCGTTTTTAGAGGGCGTTTTTCCCGGCTGAAGCCCTGCCGTTCGGCGCGCCGAACTGTTTTTGCAAAAGCCGGCAAAGGCCGCAGCCCGGAATGGACAGCAAAAACCAGCACAGGGAAAACCGCGGGCAAATCTGCCCGTACAAATTAAGCGGCAGGCCGCTGTAATCCCAGACCTGCCAATGCAGCGCCTTGTTGACGACGAGCCCGACGCACAGCTCCAGCGCCGTAATCAGCAGGCAGCCCATAAAGCACCGGCTTAAAATCGGCCGGCGGCGAAAGCGGTTGTTGACGCAGTACAGCCCCAGAAGCGCCGCGCCGCCGGTGAGGCCCATGCTCCAATGCGTAAAGCCGCGAAAGAGAATCTCGACAAGGCAGTACGCCGCCGCGCCGAACGAATAGACGCAGACAAATTCCCGAATGCGTTTCATCCCATCACCCGATATAGCTTTTCCGCTTTGCCGCGGGCTATGCGGGCAAAAGCCAAGCGAAAGGCACAAACCATGCACGTCAAATTTTACACCCTCGGCTGCAAAGTCAACCAATATGAAACGGACGAAATGGCGCAGGCGCTCACCCGCGCCGGCTTTTGCGTGACGGAAAACGACAAAGACGCGCAGGTGTTCGTCGTCAATTCCTGCTCCGTGACCGCCGAAAGCGACCGGAAAACGCGGCAGACCGTCCGGCGGCTCAAGCGCAATTTCCCCGACAGCACGGTCGTTTTGACCGGCTGTATGCCGCAGGCGTTCCCCGAAAAGGCAAGGGCGCTCGACGCGGCGGACGTGGTGCTCGGCAACCGCACAAACGGCTGCCTTTTTGAAGCCTTGCAGGCGTTTTTGCAAACGCGCACGCGCCAGTTCCACGTCGTCGCGCACCGCGCGGGCGAGCCGTTCTGCGGCGGACCCATCGCACACGTGACCGGCCGCACGCGCGCCAACTTAAAAATCGAGGACGGCTGCGACCGCTTCTGCGCTTACTGCATCATCCCCTACGCGCGCGGGCGGGTGCGCTCCAAGCCCGTGGACGTCATCCGCGAGGAAAGCGAAACGCTTGCGCGCGCCGGGTACCGTGAGCTTGTGCTCGTGGGCATCAACCTGTCCGCCTACGGCAAGGATACCGGCGAAAGCTTTGCCGACGCGGTGGCGGCGGCCGCAAGCCCCGACGCGGTCGCGCGGGTGCGCCTGGGCTCGCTCGAGCCCGACCACCTCACCGACGAACTGCTCCGGCGCCTTGCAAAAATCCAAAAGCTCTGCGGGCAGTTCCACATCTCCCTGCAAAGCGGCTGCACGCGGACGCTGGAACGCATGAACCGCCACTACACCGCCGACGAATATGCCGCGCTTTGCACGGCGCTGCGCCAAAGGTTCCCCGGCTGCACGCTGACGACGGACATGATGGTCGGCTTCCCCGGGGAAACGGAAGCCGATTTCCTGGAAAGCGTCGCGTTTGCACAGCGCATCGGCTTTGAAAAAATACACGTGTTCCCCTATTCCGTGCGCCCGGGAACGCGGGCGGCATCCTTCCCCGGGCAGCTCGGGAAGGCGGAAAAGGAACGCCGCGCGGCCGTGCTTTTGGAGACGGCCAAGCGGCTGCGCGACCGGTTTTTCGCTTCGCAGGTCGGCAAAACCGTCGAGGTCCTTTGCGAGCAGAAGGCGCGCGACGGCGCCTGTTTCGGCTACACGGCGAACTATACGCCCGTCCGGTTCACCGGGGGCGCGGCAAAGCCCGGCGACCTGGTTTCCGTCCGGCTCGACGGCGTCGGGGCGGACTGCTGCGAGGGCGAAGCGCGCTGACGCGTTTGTTACAAAAAAATTACGCACAAAGCACAAAAGGCGCTGAATCGTTAAGGGTTTCTTACGATTCGGCGCCTTTCCTTGACCCTCTGGAACGACTGTGCTAACATAAAGCCGAAGAAAGGGCGCGGTGCGCACCCGAAAAGGAGGTCTTTTTATGATTGAGGTCCGGGACGTGACCAAGCGGTTCGGCGATTTTACCGCGATTGACGGCATTCGCTTCACCGTCGGCGACGGGTCGCTGTACGGCCTTATCGGCTACAACGGCGCAGGCAAAACGACGCTGCTCAAAACCATTACCGGCGTCTATATGGCGGACGCGGGCGAGGTGCTTTTGGACGGCGAGAACGCCTTCGACAACGAGCGCATGAAGCAGCATATGTTTTATGTGCCCGACGAAATCTACTTTGGCCCCTATGCGAGCATGGAGAGGATGGCGAAGTTTTACGCGGGGTATTACCCGGATTTCAGCTTCGACACCTTCCGCGAGCTTGCCGGCGTCTTTTCGCTGGACACGAAAGCGCGCCTGAACGGGTTTTCCAAGGGGATGCAGCGGCAGGCCGAGGTGGTGCTGGCCTTTGCGACGCAGCCGTCGTTTCTGCTGTTCGACGAGACGTTCGACGGCCTGGACCCCGCCAAGCGCGCGCTTATCAAAAACCTGATTCACGAATATATGCGCGAACGCAACGCGTCGGTCGTGGTCTCCTCCCACGACCTGCACGAGCTCGAGGGCCTGTGCGACCACTTCGGCCTTATCAACGGCAAGCGTCTGGCGCTCGACGCTTCCATTTCGGAATTGAGCGAGAACCGCGCGAAATTCCGGCTGGTCTTCCCCGAAAGCGTGACGCAGGACGACCTGAAAAAGGCGGGACTCGACGTGCGCTCCTTTAAGCCCGACGGCAAGATTCTCACCATCACCGTAAAGGGAAGCGCCGAAAGCGCCGCCGAAAAGCTGCGCGCGCTCAACCCGGCCATGCTCGAATCGCTGCCGCTGACCTTGGAAGAGGTATTCTTAGACGAAATGGAGGGAACGGACTATGACTTCGCAAAAATCTTTTCAAAATAATTTCGGCTTCGCCTACCGCTCGGGGCTGCGCGACAACGCGCTGTTTGCCGTGCTGCAGACGGCGTTCCTTGCGCTTTTCTACTGCGCGATGCCTATTTCCGTTTTCCAGACGAAGTTTTCGTCCGACCCGGAAACCGGCGAGCTCGCCCGCATCGACTACAAGACCATTTACAGCTTCCTTTTGGGCCCGACGCAGGATATGCTGTCCTTTTTCCGGTATTTCATCCTCCTCGGGCTTTTGGGCTTCGGCATTTTGTTCGGTATTATGGCGTTCCGCTTCATCACCGGCAAAAAAACAATTAACGTCTACTACAGTCTCGGCATCAAGCGCGCTAAGCTCTTTTCGGCCCGCTATCTTGCGGGGCTGACGCTTATCGCCGCAGCCGTGCTCGCGCCGCTGCTCGTCACGTTCCTTTTCAATCTCGCCGAGCTCGGGTTCAGCCGTTATCTGCTTTTGGGCGCGCTTTATCAGGCGCTCGGGCTCTTTACGGTCACCGCCTTTTCCTTTACGCTGACGGCGCTCGTCTTTTCCACCGTCGGCACGGCCTTTGAGGGCGTGCTGTTTTCGGGGATTTTGCTGCTGACGCCGGAATTTTTGTGCCGCGCGCTTGAGACGCTTATCACGAAGCTCGTGCCCGGCACGCCGCTCGGCGCGAATTTCCAGTCGATGTACGTGTACAACGGCTTCGATTTGACCGAAAGCCTGGCGCGCGCCTTCCAAAGCTTCAACCCGCTGCGCTTTTTTGCCGACGGGCTTTTCACCTACGCCAGCGCCGGTCCCAAGGGAGAGCTGACAAGCGTCCAAAACGGCAAGCTGGTCGCCTGGACCGCGCCCTCGTTCCTGCTGCCCGCGCTGTGGCTGCTCGTGACGGCGGGGCTGTTTTTCGCCGGGATGTACGCCTATAAGCGCCGCAAGGCGGAGATTGGCGGCTTTATCGGCAAGAACCGCGTGCTCAACTTTGTCGGGACGTTCCTCATCGGCTTTTTCGGCTTTGTCCTCGCCTTTTCGGTGCTCGAACGCCGGGGCGTTGCGCTCGCGGCGGCGGTCGGTGCCGTCGTGTTCCTCGTCCTGGTTCTGCTGACGTACCTGCTGCTTCTGCGCAACCTCCGGCTGTTCAAAAAAGCGCTCACGGCGCTGCCGGTGCAGGTCTGCATTGTCGCGTTCCTGTTTGCCCTGTTTGCGACCGGCTATTTCGGCGCGGCGAACCGCGTGCCCGAGACCGCAGACATCGCCTCCGCTAAAATCACCGCCCTGCAGGCGGACTACTCGGATGAAGCGGCGGACACCTACTATTTCGGGATGAACGGCTTTGAATCGCCCAACACCCTGCCCGTCGGCCAATACACAAGCGCGCGGGACATCGACTTTGTACGCGGCATCCACAAGGCGCTGGCAAGCGCGGGGCGGCTGGAGGCGACCGCGCCGAACGCGGACTACAACGGCGTGCGGCCCGTAAGCCTTCGGATTTCCTATACCATGAAGGACGGCAGCGAGCTTCTGCGCAACTACTACGGCGTGCCGGAGGACGTGCTGCTCGCCTTGCAAAACGCCGTTGAAACCGATTACCGGCAAAGTGTGCTCGACAAGCTCTTTCGAGACCCCTTAACGCCGGTGGAAAGGCCCAAGGACAACCCGGCCATGGGCGGCAACGTGTCGGAAACGGAGCTGACCGCCTACCGGCAGTATCAGTACATTGAGCTTATCCGGGAAACCGGCGACGTGGTGCTCTACGACGCGGCGCTTGCCGGGGAGACGGTGCTGACGCTTACAGAAGCCCAGCGCGCCGCGCTGCTCGACGCGCTGTACCGCGACCTGTCCGCAGAGACGCCCGAAAGCCACTACGACGGGCAGACCGTCGGCCTGTTATGCTTTGAGGACCGCAGCGGCGATAACGGCGCAGAGGAGCAAAACTACGACTGGAAGGGCGAGCCGCTGCCCGAGGGGATGTTCACGGGCAAGGAGGCCCTGGCGAACGAGCCGGACTTTTACCTGACGGCGGACATGGAAAACACGCTTGCGTTTTTGCGCTCTATCGGTGCGGCGGGCGCGCTGACGCCGCAGCGGCAGCCCGAAAAAATCTACGGCGTAAAAGTGTCGCAGCTCTTTTCGAGCACGGCGGTCGAGGTCAACCTCGACTACCGGGAGAATTTCGCCTGCGAGTTCCGCGCGGCAAGCGGGACGAATGCCTATCTTTCGGAGCTGACCGGCTACTTTGTCGCTGAAGCGGACTCGAACACCTTTGACGGCGTTTACTGCGCGGAAGACGACGCACAGCAAGCGGCGCTGCTGTCCCGTGCGGCGCTGCGCGGCACGCTGGAGCCCGACGACTATATCCTCGTGCTCTATTTCGAAGACGGCCTGCAAAGCAAGCTGTATGTGCACGCCGAGGATATGCCCGCCGCACAGAAGGCCGCCATTGAAAAGAATCCCACGTTCTGGTATTAAGTATCACCCGATATACCGAAAAAACGCCGCCGCCCGGTTCCCCCCCGGACGGCGGCGTTGTGCTTTGTTTGCGCGTGCGGCCCTTACAGGACGCGCACCGTCGCTTCAATCGTCTGCTTTTGCGTACCGCCGCCGATAAACAGCCCGCGGTTAATCCCGCAGTCCGCAAAGTCGCGGCCGTGGCTGAGCTTCAAATAGCGCTCGTCCACCAGCTTGTCGTTCGTGGGGTCCACGCCGACCCAGTACCCGCCGTCGTAGACCTCGGCCCAGGCGTGCGTCTCCCCCGTCCCCTCCTGTATGCCCGCGACGTACCGCGCCGGCACGCCGAGCGCGCGGCACAGGGCAATGAGGATGTGCGCGTAATCCTGGCAGACGCCGCAGCCAAGCGTGAACGCCTCCTCGGCGGTGGTCGCGACGTTCGTGACGCCGCCTTTGTAGACAAACTGCGCGCGCAGCGCCGCCATGAGCCTTTTCGCCGTTTCGACGGGCGCGAGGCCTTCGCACAGCGGCTTCTGCGCTTCGGCAAGCGCCGCAAGCCGCGCGCCGCAGAACGCCTGCTGCGACGGGTATTTATAAATCCCGTTAAGCGGCTCGGGTTCGCGTGCGGAAAGGTCCAGCTCGGCTACACCGTTGACATAAACCGAAAACAGCGTGTGCGGCTCGGTAATGCGGTCGGTCAAAATGCGGTTGCCGAAGCCGTCGGAAGTCTCGGTGAGCACATTGTGCGGCGAGACCTCCAAAAACAGCTCGCAGATGCGCTGCTGCGGCGAATCCGGCGGCAGGCAGCGCACCGAAAAGCAATGGCGCACCACCGGCGCGGAAAATTCGATTTTCATGGAATAGGAAAACTCCACGCGCTGCATACGCTGCTCCTTTATGCGTAATATTCCGGCGGCGTTGTGACAAACAGCCGCGCCAGCTCGTTTTGGATGGTCGCCTTGTCCGCCTCCAGGTCGTCTTTTTCCAGGATAATTTTCATAAGCGTGTCCACCGCGGACAGGTTGCACGCCACACCGACCTTGTACAGCCGGTTTAAAAGGATGCTGAACTCCTTGCGCACAAGCGGCGCCGGCTGGGAAAACCGCGTATAGAGGTCGAGCCGTTCTACGCTGCGGCCGAATTTCAGAATGTTGCGCGTCGTTTCGGACTCCACATAGTCGTCCGCCGAGCCCCAAAAGGCAAAAATGCAGTCGAATACCTCCTGCAGCTTGAGCATCGGCGCGCCGCTCTCCTTGCCGCGCTGCATGGCGTTTACCGCAAGCTGGATATAGGACATCGTCTCGCTGCTTAACTCATTGCGCATGACCACGGCGTTGTCGTAGGCGCACAAAAGCGTGCTGAGCACCGAATTGGGGTTCCCCTCGTCAAACAGGAAATTCGTAATGAAATCGGATTTGTAGCGGTACGTGTTCGGAAGCCCGAGCTTTTTTAGGAAATCGACATAGGCGGTTTCATCCACGTCTATAAGCACGTCGTAGCACTTCGTAAACATTTTCAGCGTCGTAAAAACCCGCTCGACGTACCGCCCGAGCCAGAACAGGTTGTCGGTGGATTTTATCGAGATAATACCCATGTGTCCTTAAAGCCCCCTCCCTGCGAAGAATTGACGACATACGACCCCGCTTCGCGCGCATAGCGCGTCAGGCCGCTTTTCCAGACCGTAACGTCCCGCCCGCACAGCACGAACGCGCGCAAATCCGCCTTGCGCGTGGCGGTCGTGCCGTCCGCGGCAACGGGCAGCTCGCAAAATTCGACGACCTCCTGCGCGATAAAGCGCCGCGGGTCGCGCTCCACCGCCTCCCAAAGCGCCTGCCGCCGTTCTTTTGTCAGTTCGCTGCCGAACACCACGCCGTAGCCGCCCGCCTCGGACACGTCCTTTATGACCAGGCGCTCCAAATGGTCGCGCACATAGCGGCGGTCGGTCTCGAAATACGGCAAATAGGTCGGCGCGTTCTGCAAAACGGGCTCCTCGCCCAGATAATAGCGAATCATCGCCGGCACGAAATAGTAAAGCCCCTTGTCGTCCGCCACGCCGTTGCCCGGCGCGTTGACCACGGCGACGTTGCCCGCGCGGTACGCGTCCAAAAGGTGCGGCACGCCCAAAAGCGAATCCGGGCGGAAGGTCATCGGGTCCAAAAACTCGTCGGAAATGCGCCGGTACACCGTGCCCACGCGCTGCCGCTCGCCGGAATACTCGCTGTAGTACAGCACGTTGCCCTCCACAAACAGGTCCTGCGGCATGGCGAACACCGCGCCGGTCTGCTCGGCAAGATAGGAGTGCTCAAAAAAAGCGGAATTGTACCGCCCGGGCGTCAGAATGACGCTAATCCCCCCGGTGTTCACGTCGTCGAGCACGCGCTTTAAGAGCTTGCCGTAATCGCGGTTGTCGGTCACGGCGTTCGTCTCAAACGTTTCGGGCGCGGCGCGCCGGCAAAGGTCGCGCGCAATCATCGGGTACGACGCGCCCGAGGGAATGCGCAGATTGTCCTCCAGCACATACCAGCTGCGGTCGCGCCCCTGCACAAGGTCAATCCCCGCGATATGCGTATACACCCTGCCCGGCGGCGCAATGTGCTCGCACGGCGGCAAAAAGCCCTTGGAACGGTAGACGAAATCCTCGGGCACCACGCCGTCGCGGAGGATGGCTTTGTCGCCATATATATCGTTTAAAAACAGGTTGAGTGTTCGCACGCGCTGGGCAAGCCCGCGCTCCAAAAAGGCGAACTCATCCTTTGTCAGGATGCGCGGGATGGGGTCAAAGGGAAACAGGCGCTCGTGGAACGCATTGTTTTTATAGATACCGAACTTCACGCCGTAGCGCGCAAGCAGGCGGTTAATCTCCTCCTTATGGGCAATCAGCCGGTACATAAAGCGCCTCCCCTTTTGCATTTTAGAAAAGTATACCAAATTTCCTTTCTGTTTACAAGCAATATATACGAAAAATACAAATTTCCGTCTTTTCGCGAAGCGGTCCCAAAAGCCCTTGACATTCCTCCCCTCTCGGTGCTAAGATTCGAGGAAATACGGCGCGGGAGGTGTTCTGCGTGCGCGTCGATATGCGAAAGGGCAGCCCGGTCGCCGCGGTGCTCCGTTTTTCGTTGCCGCTGATGCTCGGCAACATCTTCCAGCTTTTTTATAATCTGGCGGACGCCGCCGTCGTCGGGCGGTACGTCAGCTCCGCGGCGCTCGCCGCCGTCGGCGCGGTGGGGCCGGTCAACTCCCTGCTCGTCGGCTTCGCCATGGGGCTGACAAACGGGTTTGCCATTCCCGTTGCGGAACGCTTCGGCGCCGGGGACCTCCAAGCGGTGCGCAAAACGTTCGGCAACGCGCTGACGCTCACCTTAGGTCTTTCCGCGGCGCTGACCGCCGTCTCCCTCGCGCTTTCCCGGCCGCTTTTGCGGCTTATCGACACGCCGCAGGCCATTTTGGAGGACGCGAACACCTACGCGGTCATCCTCTATTGCAGCATCGTCTTTATGATGCTCTACAACATGATGGCCGCCATGCTGCGCGCGCTCGGGGACAGCCGCTCGCCCCTGATATTTTTGATTTTGTCCTCCGTTATCAACGTGCTGCTCGACCTGTTTTTCGTGCTCGTGCTGCATTGGACCATTGCGGGCGTGGCGGTGGCGAGCGCAATCGGCAACGCGGTCTCGGTCGTGCTGTGCGCCGTGCTCATTTACCGCGTACACCCGGAGCTGCACGTGCGCAAGGCGGACCTTGTGCCCGACGCCAAGGTCTGCCGTTCGCTGCTCTCTATGGGGCTTCCCATGGCGCTGCAGCTTTCGGTCACGGCGGTGGGCTCGATGATTCTGCAAAGCGCGGTCAACCGGTTCGGGGAATTCGCCGTCGCCGCCGTGACGGCGGGCTCGCGCGTGGAAAACATCGTCAACGTCACGATGTCGGCGCTCGGCGTATCGCTTTCGACCTTTACCGCCCAGAACCGCGGCGCAAAGCTCTATAACCGCATTCTCTATTCCGTGCGGCGCATTTTCCTTCTGGACCTTGCCATTTCGCTGCTCGCCTCGCTGTTTTTGTGGTTCTGCGGGGAGGCGGTCTGCTCGATTTTCCTGAAGGATTTCGCCGAACAGATTCTGCCGCTGTGCGAAACGTACCTGCGCACCCTCGCCTGCTTTTACTGGGCGCTGGCGGTCCTGTTCGTGTTCCGCAATTTCCTGCAGGGGCTCGGCTACGGCTACACCTCGGTGCTCGCGGGCGCGGCGGAGCTGGTCGGCCGGGTGCTCGTCGCCTTCGTTTTGGCGGGGCGGTTCGGGTTTTCCGCCGTGTGCCTCGCCGGACCGATGGCCTGGATGCTCGCCGACGTCCCGCTTTTGTGCATCTATTTTCAAAAACGGCGCAGGCTCAAACGCCTTGCCGCCGAAACCGAATCAAAATAAAAACGTCTCCCGACACGGGGAGACGTTCTTTTTTTGGTATATTCCGTTTTAGGCCGCTTCAGTCCCGCAGCACCAGGTCGCAGTCCTCAATCTCGACGCCGTCGATGTCTGACAAAAACAGCTTGATTTGCCGGTAGCCGTAGGCCTTGACCGAAAAATCCTTAAAGCGCTCCGTCAGGCGCGTGTTGACCTCGCCGATGTTCAGGCGCTTGCCGCGGCTTTTTTGCAAAAGCGACTTGACAAACGCCTCTATCTCCCCGCGGCGCACGGAACGCTCCTCGCAAAGGCAGAGGTTGTGCGCGCCGTCGAGGACCACGCGGAAGCTCGAGAAGGATTTGAGGAAATTGGAAAATTTCGAAAAGCCGTAGTTGCGTTCGTCAAAATCCGGGAACTTGCGCTGCAAATATTCCTTGACCACGCTGATGAGCACGCGCGAGCCCGCTTCGCCGCGGGACAGCATTGAGAGAATCTCCTCTTCTATCTGCAAACGCGGCGTAATGCTGCTTTCCGCACCGGAGGCGGGTTCGTCGTCCGTTTTGCCGCTTAAGACGTCGAGATAGCGGAACGAATCGCAGGCGTTGACAAAGGCCTTGGGGGTTTTGCTTTCGCCCATGCCCACAACCTGCTTGCCGCTCTCGCGCAACCGCACGGCAAGGCGCGTAAAGTCGCTGTCGCTCGACGCAAGGCAGAACACGTCCACCGTGTCGCGGTAGAGGATGTCCATCGCGTCGATAATCATGGCGGAATCCGTCGAGTTTTTGCCGACGGTGTTGGCGAACTGCTGCATGGGCTGAATGGCGTATTCCGGCAGGACCGTTTTCCAGCCCTTGACGTCGTCGCGCGTCCAGTCGCCGTAAATGCGCTTGACCGTCACGGTGCCGATGGATTTCAGCTCGTCAAACACCGTTTCGACATAGCGCGGGGAAATGTTGTCCGAATCAATTAAAAGTGCGATGTTGCGGTTTGTGTTTTCCATATGCGTTTCCTTTTCCAAAGCATTTCGGTTATCAGTATAGCATTTTCCCGCTCCGTTTGCAAATACCGGGTGATTTTTCTTGACGCGGGGCGCATTCTCTGGCATAATGTACGAAAGAGGCGTTTCTTATAGGAAAATTTGCATGGGAACTGTCAAAATCGTTCAAAAAGGAGAGGGTTGGGTGTGCATCCATGGCAAAGCTCGGAAAAAAGGGTAAAAGGGTCTTAAAGGTGCTTATCACCATTGTCTGTCTGCTGCTCGTGTTCGCGCTCGTCTGCACGGGGCTCTCGTTCGGCAACGCTAAAAAAGCCAAGCCCGCCGTGCCGGAAAACGCGCTGACAGAAGCGGTTGTTTCCGTTTCCGGCGGCGAGCAGAAGGGCGACGGCTTCACCGGGGAAGCGGGCGCTGTGTACACGGCGGAATTCGCCGCCCCCACGACGCTCGACACCGTCATTTTAGAGGAGGACGGCGTCAACGTCTACGGCTTTACGATTGAGGCCGAGGTAAACGGCACGTTCCAAACGGTCCACGCGCAGGACGACCGCATCGGCGAGTACCGCTACTGCGCGTTCCCCGCGGTTGAGGCGACGGCGCTGCGCGTAACGGTGCAGGACGCCGACGCGCCGTTCACCATCCGAAGCATTGCCGCCGGCGCCGCCGAACGCCGTGCGACGGACGATTTCCGCGTGACGGCGTATGTCACGGCGCCGACCGCCTACGACCGCGAGGGTCTGTTTGCGCGCGCGGGCAGCTTTGACGTTATCACCGACGTGATTTTGATAAGCTCGGTCTATTTCACCGCGGACGGCACGCTGACCTACGCCGGCGTGGACGACGGCAACGGCGGGACCGTGGACGGCCTTGCGGTGCTGGAAACCGCGCTTACGAACCTGCGCGACGCCATCGGCGAGCGGGACGTGCGCATCCACTGCACCCTTTTGGGGCCGGACGCGCCGGAGGGGACGCCGGAAGCGGACCAGGCAAACGCCAAGTGCGACCAGCACAATCTCGCGTTTTCCGACAACCGCGATACGCTGATTCAGAACATTTTGCAGCTCGCCGAGGACTATGATTTCGACGGCATCTATTTCGATTACGAATACCCGCGGCGGTTCAAGGACTGGTTCGCATACAGCCGCTTTTTGTCCGCGCTGAAGGCGGCGTTCGACGGCGAATACCAGCTCGGCGCGGCAATGCCCGTCTGGAAAACCCTGTGGGAAATGCTGCTTATCCGGCCGCTGGATATTTCCGAGGTCATGGGCTATGACAGCTTTGACGCGGACGGCTACCATGCGAACTTCGCCGCAACGGCCAGCGGCATTACGGAAAAATATTTGAGCCTCGGCTTTTCGGCAAGCAAGCTTGACCTCGGAATGCCCTTCTATGCGCGGCCGACGGACGCGGGCGCGTACTGGTACTCCTATTCGGGCGACGCCGGGCAGCTTGGCAAATACCAGAACGTTGCCGAAGGCGCGCTTGCGGGCAGCCCCGAAACCGAAGGCGAGAACGTTCCCGACCGCTACTACAACGGCTGGCAGATGGTCTACGACAAAACCGCCTACGCCATAGACGCGGGCCTTGCCGGCGTGATGGTCTGGCATTACGCCTGCGACTTGCCGTATGAAAACGAATTGTCGCTGTTTCACGCGATGGGGCAGGCCATTTCCGACCGGTCGGCGCAGGCGTAACCCCCGCTAAGCTTTACGGAGGAAAAATGCATTTAAAGGATTGTGTTACCCTGTCGGACGTCTATGCGCCGCAGCTTTACGCCGATATGCAAAAGACCGACTGGGGCGTGCTGTTTTGGGCGGACGACAACCCGACGCAGCATGACGCGAACCACGCGGTCATATTGGACGACGCGCGTTTTTCGGAAGCGCTCTGCGCCATTCGGGCGTTTTACCTGCAAAAAGGGCGGGACGCGCGCATATACCTGTTGGACAAACAGGGCGAACGCTTTTCCGAAGCGCTTGCAGACGCGGGCTTTCGCCTGTATTCCTGCGGCGAATTCCATCACTTTTTGCTGACGGAGGAAAACCGCATCCCGAAAACCGATTTTCTGGAAATCCGCGCGCTGGCCGACGCTTCGGAAATAACCGATTTGCTGCTGGAAAACCTGTACGGCATCTATATGGAAGAAGACGCCGACACCATCCCCCGGATGCGCCGCCTGCTTACGCGCTGCGTCCGAAATCCGCTGTGCCGCGTTTATGTCGGATATTACGAAGGCGCGCCCGCCTGCATCGCCATGGCGGCGGATTCGCCCTACGGCATGACCTTTTTCGACCTTGTGGAAACGGCGCAGAAATTCCGCTGCCGCGGCTTTGCGCGCGAGCTAATCTCCTTTATGGTGTCCCGGGTGACAAGGCCGGCCTTTCTCTATTCCGAAAACCCCGTCGCCATCCGCATTTACGAGCAGGCGGGCTTTCGCAGGCTCGACTGCGGCAATGCGGTATCGCACCGCGCCGTTTATCCGAAATAAATTCCGTTTGGAGGTTCTCCCATGCCCTTTATGCACATCAGCACAACCGAAGCCATAGACGAAAGTACCGCAGACGTTATCAAAGCGCGCTTAGGAGAGGCCGTTTCGCTTTTGCCCGGCAAAAGCGAGGCGTATTTGATGGTGCGCCTGGACGGCGGCTGCAAAATGTATTTCCGCGGGACAAACGACGCGCCCGCGGCGATGTGCGCAATCAGCGTGTTCGGCCGCGCGGGCCGCGAGGCGTGCGGCGCGCTGACCGCAAAGGTCTGCGAAATCCTGTCCGAGACGCTCGGCGTCGCGCCCGACCGGTGCTATGTCAAATTCGCTTTTACCGACACCTGGGGCTTTGCCGGAGACCTGTTTTAAACCGGCGAGTCCGGCAAACCACAAAAAAACGCCGCAGTATTGCGGCGTTTTTCTTTTTCGCAAGGCGCGCTTACCACCGGCCCAGAAGCCGGATATCCCGTTTCATCGCCTGCGCGCTCTGGTACCGATTGGTCATCTGGGTGGAGGTCGCCTTTTTGACGACCCGGCACAGAGGCCCGCGCGGCAGACCGACCGTCGGGTGGACGCCGGTCAGCATGATGTTCAAAAGCACGCCCACGCCGTAAATGTCCGTCGCCTGGCCGCTTTGAGACAGCCCGAACTGCTCCGGCGCGGCATAGCCGACCGTCCCCAGCATTTGGGTGTCCTTTGCCTTCGCCCCCAAAAGGCAGCGCGCGATGCTCAGGTCAATCAGCACCACGGTTCCGTCGGGCTTCAGGAGGATGTTGGAGGGCTTGATGTCCCGGTGGATAATCCCGTTTCGGTGCAGGCCGTCCAGCGCGTCGCAAAGCTGCCCGGCATAGGCGCAGGCGGTTTTCTGCTCCAGCAATCCGTCCTCCAGCACATCGGACAGGCGCCTGCCCGGGATATATTCCTCCAAGACCAGCAAATGCGTCTCGGTCGAGCAGACCTCGTAAATGCAGGGCAAATGCGCCAGCCGCTTGCCCCGCAGGCGGCGGAACACCTCGTCGTTCCGGTTGGCGGAAAGGATTTCGACCAGCGCGTTCCCGGTCTTTTCGTGCCGCAGCAGGCGCACGCTGCCGTGCTCGCTGTGCTTGAACACCGTCTGCTCGGAATAGCCTTTTTGCAGCATCCCGTCAATATAGGCAAGCAGCGCGTTATCCGTTTCGCTCATTGCAGCTCCGCCTCGCCGTATTGCGTCAGCAGCTCGGACAGCCGGAAGAAGGAAAGCCGGTTCTCCAGCGCATAAATCAAAATGCAGTCCCGCCGGACGCGCGGATACAGGCGGGATTTTCCCGAAATCGTCAGCGCAACCTGGCAGTCCTCCATCGACAGCCCCATGGCAAGGGCCAGCCGCACGATTTTGTCCCGCGAAGGGATTTTCCGGCCGTTAATCACGTCGTAAAAATAGCAATAGCTGAAATCGGAGCGATTGATGATGTTCGACTTGGAGCAGCCGGTTTTTTCAATCATCTTTTCCCAAAAGGCATGGATGTCCTGCTGCAAAAACGCGGTCCGGTTGTTCTCAAAGTACTGCTCCAGCTCGCAGGCGTTATTTTGCAGCTCGAAAAGCAGCTCCCCCGTAGACTTGCGCACGGTCAATCCCCCTTTTCATACAGCTCGGTCGTCCCGGTAAACGTGCTTCTGCATTGGGCCTCGTACGAATGCCCCGTTTGCAGGCAGATGCGTTTCAGGTTCGGAAAGCTTTTTCGGAAATACAGCGAATCCGGCGAGTCGACGCCCGACGACTTCGGAATCCAGATTTCCTCCAAATACGGGCATCGAATGTTCAAAATGGACAGGCATACATTTTCCGGCAGGCGAAAGCTTTTGTCCTTTTTGCCCGGCGGGTACAGGGAAAACGAATACTGCCCGCTGTCGCTTTTGCGGAACAGAACGCCGTCCACCGAAAACGCACGCGGGTTGCCCGCCTCCACGTTGACGGCCTCCAGCGCGTCGTTGACCATATTGTCCATCGGGAAGGACGTGGTGTTTTTGTGCATATCAATGCGCTTCAAATACGGGTTCTCATAGAGGTTGCACACGCCCTCAATCCCGGCGCACCAGCTCGGAATGGTCAGCGTCTCGTTCGTGCAGGCGGGCGCGTAGTAGCGAAGGAGCCATTTTTGCGAGGACCAGTAATACAGCGCGCCGTTTTCAAACCGATATTGGCTGTTGTCCACCGCAATCTCCCGAAGCGACGGGCAGTTTTCGGCAAAGCCGCCGTAAACGCCGAGGTTGGTGTCGGGCAGCCGCACGACGGTCAGCGCGGGCAAATCCGTCATGCAGCCCGCATCCAGCCACAAAAGCGTCTGCTGCGCGTCGCTTTCAAACGTAATCTCCCGGATACCGGCGTCGCCGGAAAACGTATTTCTCGCAATTCGGGCGACCGGCTTGCCGTCGATAACCGCCGGCACCGTCACCTTGGACGCATTGCCCGTATATTTGGTCAGCGTTATCCGGTTGCCCGTGCTGCTGTATGCCTCGTATTCAAAGCTGTCGTATTCCGGCTCGGCCGGCGCTGTGTTCGCCGCGCCGTTCTTATCCGGCGCCGGCGTTTCGGACGGGGGCTCCACAGAAGACCCGGCGGTTGTACCCGCGGACGCGCCAAAGGACGACCCGTTCCCGGGCGCCGTTCCCGAAGGCTGCAAAACAGACGGCAGAGAGCTGCTTTGGGGCAGCAGGCTCCCCTGCTGCACAGAGCCGGCCCCGGCGTTCCCCTGCGGCGAAGGCGACGCCGCGGCGGCCGAGCCCGGTTCGTTCGCGTCCGCCGCGGTCTCCTCCCCTAAGGTCTGCGGCGCATCGTCCGTCTGCTTCGGCGGCGCCTGCACGGAAAGGTTGCCGGCGTCCAGCACGGACGTCAGCGTGCCGACGGTTAAGACCAGCAGCAGCACGGCGGCGACAATCCGTTCCGCCGCGCGCCTGCCGCCCGGCAGGCCGGACCGCTTTTGGGGCGCGGGAGAAGGCCGGTGCGCCTGCGGCGCGTCGGCCACCAAAGAAAAACAGGCGAGGCAGAAATGCGCCTCCTCCGGCATAGCCGCCCCGCAGACCGGGCAGACCTTACCCAATGCCGGCTCCCCCTTTCCTGACACATTCGTTTTTTGCAGATTTCTGTAACTTTCTGCAATATAATAATAGAATATACACTAATAGAATATAGGGTACGGTTTGCCTTGTCAAGAAAAAACGGCTAAAAAAAGTTTATTTCCGGGTGTATGCTGTCAGCATATAGAAATATGGAAAAGAATGGAATATACTATTGTTTTTAATCCTTTTGCGGCTTAGCAAAGACCGCGCCGCCGCCCGGGAAACGGACGGCGGCGCGGCCTGCGGCATTCAGACGGCAAGCCAATCGGCTTCCTCGTCCGGCAAAGCCCGGACAGAGGCCGTTAAAATATCCTCCGTCTCCAAACTCTCCAAGCCGAAATCCGGCGTTGCATAAGGCTTTTTCACGCGTTGTACCCTCCTTTTTTGGTTGCCCTTTCCCCGACCCCCGCCCTGCGGGTGCTGTACAAGGAAGCTGCGTCAGCCATACCGTTCGGCGCTCAAAAACAGCTGCAGCACAAGCGCGCCGACGCCGACCGCGCCCAAAAGCTCCTTGCCGCAAAGGAAAAGCTCCGCCGTAATGCGCGCCATTTTGTCATAGTCGCCGCATTGCCCCATAAGCAGCCGCCCGGCGAGCGCGGCGGCAAAAAAGCCCAGCACAAACGGCATTCCCGCGTGCAGCACCCGCCTTGGCAGCGGCGAAAAGCTTTGAAAAAATTTGCGCAGTTCCGGAAATAACGCTTGCATTTTTGCCCTCCTCCCTTGTACAATACGATTGTAAGGGCTGTCGTGCGCTTTGTGCAACGCACAAATGTCGGAAGCGCCGGCAGCATTTGGAAAGGAGACACCGCCATGTCCGTCGGCATTTCCACCTCCTGCTTTTATCCGCGCACGACGGAGGATTCCCTGCGCGCCGTGGGCGAGCTCGGCGCGCCCTGCACCGAAATTTTCATCAACGCCCCGACGGAGCTGCGGCCCGCTTTTATGGACGCGCTCGAGGACATTCGCAAGGCTTACGGGCTTCGCGTGACGAGCTTCCACACCTACGCGTCTTTCACGGAGTCGTATTATTACTTCAGCGCCTACGAGCGGCGCTTCACCGACAGCTTAGAGGATTTCAAGCGGTATTTTTACGGCATGGGGCTTTTGGGGGCGAAATTTCTGGTGCTGCACGGCGCGAAAATCCCGGGCAGCATCCCCGACGAGCAGGTGTTCGAGCGGTTCGGCGTGCTTGCGGACCTCGCAGAGACCAACGGCGTAACGCTTTGCCAGGAAAACGTCGTTCACTACCGCTCGGAAAGCCCGGAATATATGAAGGCCATGCGCGCCTATCTCGGCGAGCGGTTCCACATGGTGCTCGACATTAAGCAGGCGTGGCGCACGGGGGTGGACCCCTATCTGTTTGCCGAGGAATTTGCCCGCGAGATTGTCCACATCCACATCAGCGATTACACGGACGCGCACGACTGCGTCGTGCCGTTTGCGGCGGGGACGCGGTTCGATTTTCCGAAATTCTTTTCGTTTATGCAAAAAAAGGGCTACCGGGGCGACTATATGCTCGAATTGTATGCCGACAGCTTCCGGCGCCCGGACGAGATTCGCTTTGCGCGCGAGCAGCTTGAAAAATGCCTGTAGCGGCTGCCGAAACGGAAATCTCTTTACTTTATGCGGAACATCTGGTATACTGTGGATTTAGAAAGCCGATTTTCTACAAGATAAGGGAGTGACGCTTCGTGAAGTGCCCGTTTTGCGGCTATGAGGAAAGCAAGGTCATCGATTCGCGGCCCACGGACGAGGGCGAGCGGATTCGCCGCCGGCGCGAGTGCCTGCAATGCAAAAAACGCTTTACGACCTATGAGATAATTGAAAGCGTGCCGATTTTGGTCATCAAAAAGGACAAGTCGCGCGAGGCGTTTGACCGCAACAAGCTGCTGCGCGGGATGCTGCGCGCCTGTGAAAAGCGGCCCGTCGCGATGGAAACGCTGGAAAAGGCCGTGGACGATATTGAAAGCAGCCTGCAAAACTCGCTGGACCGCGAGGTCACGTCCATGCGCATCGGGGAGCTGGCCATGGACAAGCTCAAGGACATCGACGAGGTCGCCTATGTGCGCTTCGCCTCGGTGTACCGCCACTTCCGCGACATCAACGCCTTTATGGACGAGCTCTCGGCGCTGCTGCAGAACCGCTGAAAACCATACAAAGAAAAAACGGACATTCCCGGAGAAAGGGAATGTCCGTTTTGCTGTCTTTTGTATCCCCGCGCTTAAAACCCGACGACCTGGTGCGTGCGCGGCCGCGTCGGCGGGTCGCCTATCCGCCCGTAGGTCCGCAGGGTCGCGATGCGCGCCATATCCGCTTCGGAAATGGCAAAGCCGAACACGTCGGCGTTGTTGCGGATGCGGTCGGGATGCGTCGACTTCGGCACCGGCACCACGCCGCGCTGCACCAGCCACCGCACACAAAGCTGGGCGACGCTCACGCCGTAGGCGGCGGCCAGCTCGACCAGCAGCTCGCGCTTGAACGCCTGCCCCTGGATAAGCGGGCTCCACGCCTCCGGCAAAATCCGGTTCGCCTTGCAATAGTCGACCGTTTCCTCGTCCGGGCACTGCGGGTGCAGTTGCACCTGGTCGAGCATCGGGTACAGGGAAAAATTGGATTTTATGATTTCGAGATGCTCCGGCATGAAGTTGCTCACGCCCACCGCGCGCAGCTTGCCGTCCAAGTACAGCCGTTCAAACGCGCGCCAGGTGTCGCAAAGGTCCTCGGCCACATGGTCCTGGTTTTCCACAAGCACGGGCCAATGGATGAGGTATGCGTCGAGGTAGTCGGTCCCGAGCCGCTTCAGCGACGCTTCGCATGAGGCAATGGTTTTTGCATAGCCGTGGTCGTCGTTCGGCAGCTTGCTGACTAAGAAAATCTCCCTGCGCGCAACGCCGCTTTGGCGCAGGCCCTCGCCGACGCCGGTCTCGTTTTGGTACGCACCTGCCGTGTCGATATGCCGGTAGCCGCTTTGCAGCGCGCAGCAGACCGCCGACGCGGCGACGTCGTCCGGCATTTTCCACGTGCCGAACGCAATGCACGGCACCTGCACGCCGTTGTAGAGCGAATAGGTATCCTGTAAACTGTTCATGGTTTCACCTCGTAACCGCTTCTAAATCTTTCCGCTTTATTGTACCACGTCCGCGCGCATAAAACAATTGTTTCGGCAAAATGTAGAAGCAAAGGGGGCGGTTTTCTTGTTTTGGAAGGCTTTTTTGATTGGCGGGCTCATCTGCATGATTGGGCAGCTGCTTTTGGACAACACGAACCTGACGCCGGCGCGTATTCTGGTGCTGTTCGTGGTGCTCGGCGTCGTGCTCGGCGCGGTCGGGCTTTATGCGCCGCTTGTGGAATGGGCCGGCGCCGGGGCAAGCGTGCCGCTGACGGGGTTCGGCAACACGCTCGTGCAGGGCACAAAGGCGGCCATTCGCGAGGACGGCTGGCTCGGCGTGCTGACCGGCCCCCTGTCCGCGGGCAGCGCCGGCATCACGGCGGCGGTGCTGTCGGGGGTTATCGTTTCGTTTTTGGCAAAGCCCAAAAGCAAGTGAGGCGAAGCCTTGGGAAGCGCCTTTATGCCGGCAGGCAGTCCGCGAAAAACTGCTCGACCGTTTGCATCACATCGGCGTCCTCGGCGCAGAGGCGGCAAAAGTCCAGCGACTTTGCATAGGCGCGCAGCGCGTCGTCGCCGCCCTCCTTCTTTCCGGAAAGCACCGAAAAGCGTTCGAGCATCTCGGCGACACCCGCCTCCGCTTCTTTTGTGTTATAGACGTTGTGGCGTTTTTCGGGATACAGAATCGCGGTAATATGCGCGTTTTCGGCGACCTCGGGCGCATTGGCCGCCGCGTTGGCAAGCGGCACGACCGCATCGTCCCGCCCCTGCAAGAGCAGCACCGGGACGCGCGCCTCCCGCAGCGTCCGCGAGGTTTTTTGGGCGGCGTTTTTGCCGAAGCGCAGACGCTCCCAAACGCGCAAAAACGGCTTGAGCGCGCCGAACGGCACGCCGGTTTGAGCGCTCGCCTGCGCGCAGAGAAGTGCGGCGGCGTCCTCCGGCGCGGAAAAGGCGGCGACGCCGCGCACGCCGGGAAGCGACGCCCCGCGGCAAACGGCATACGCGCCCCACGAGTGACCGCACAGCACCACGGGCAGGTCCTTCGTCTGCGCATTTTGCGAAGCAAACCGCAGCGCGCTTTGCAAATCCCAAACGCTCTGCCCGAAGCCGCGCAGGGATTTTCCGTCAGACGCCATTGTGCCCGTCGCGTCATAGGCAAGCACCAAAAAGCCGTGCTTGGCAAAAAAATCGAGCTCCGTGGTATAGCTTAGGTGTCCGCCGCCCATGCCGTGGGCAAACACCAGCAGCGCGCGAAAATCCGTGCGGCCGCGTTCAAAATACAGGCTGCCGCGCAAGGTCTCGCCGTACCGATTCGGAAATTCCACCGGCCGGGCTTCCAAATTTTCAAAATCCGCCGCCGTAAAGTATGTAAGATAGGGGCTGCCCTCCTGCCGGCTGCCGAACGCAGCGCGCAGGACCGCCCAGGCGAATATCAGGCAGGACAGCAGCGCCAGAAACAAAAGCGCCAAAATAAGATAGGTGACCAGCACGGTATCTCCCCTTTTCCTATGTTTAAGACGCAGCAATTTTCTGAAGCACGCGACCCCCGCCGTACGCGGGGGTCGTGCGCTTGGTTATATGCCTTACTTCTTAATTTGCAGCGTCGCGATATCCGTTAAGGACATTTTATCGCCGGGGACGATATAGGCGCTTTGGAGAATCGCCCGCGCCGCGTCCAGCGACGTTAAGCACGACGCCCCGCTTTCCACCGAAATGCGGCGCAGCTTGAAGCCGTCGCGGTCGGGCAGCCGCCCGTGCGTGGGGGTGTTGATAATCAGCGAGACGTCCCCGGCCGAAAGCATATCGAGGATGTTCGGGCTGTCGCCGGAAATTTTGTTGACCGGCTTCACGTTTTGGAAGCCCGCGTCCATGAGCGCCTTGCGCGTGCCGGGCGTGGCGTAGAAGCGGAAGTCGGAATCCCGGAAGGCCTTGAGCATCTCGCAGACCTCCGGCTTGTCCTTGTCGCGCACGGTGACGATAATCTTGCCGTCCTTCGGCAGGCGGATGCCGCCGCCCTCAAACGCTTTTAAGAGCGCTTCGTTGTAGTCGCGCGAAATGCCGAGCACCTCGCCGGTGGACTTCATTTCCGGGCCCAGGGCCGTGTCCGCGCCGATGATTTTTTCAAACGAGAACACCGGCAGCTTAATCGCGTAATACCCGCTGTTCGGGTACAGCCCCGTGCCGTAGCCCATCTCCTGCAGCGTTTCGCCGAGCATGGCGCGCGTCGCAAGGGCGATGGCGGGGATGCCCGTAACCTTGCTGATGTACGGCACCGTGCGCGAGGAGCGCGGGTTGACCTCAATGATATAGACCTCTTCATGCAGGACGATGAACTGGATGTTCATCATGCCGATGACGTGCAGCGCCGAGGCGAGCCGCTTGGTATAATCCACAATCGTCTTTTGGACGCGCTCGGACAGCGTAACCGCCGGGTACACCGAGATAGAGTCGCCCGAGTGGATGCCCGCGCGGTCCACATGCTCCATGATGCCGGGAATGAGGATGTCGCGCCCGTCGCAAATGGCGTCGACCTCGACCTCCTGGCCCATGAGGTACTTGTCGACCAGCACCGGGTGCTCGGACAGGTCGGGAATTGTGCGGGTGATGATGCCCATAAATTCGTTGATGTCGTCGTCGTTCGCGGCAATCTGCATCCCCTGCCCGCCCAGCACGTAACTCGGGCGCACCAGCACCGGATAGCCGAGGGCGTGCGCGGCGGCCAGGGCCTCTTCTGTGGTGAACACGGTCTGCCCTTTGGGCCGGGCGATGTCGCAGTATTCGAGGATTTCGTCAAACCGTTCGCGGTCCTCGGCGGCGTCGACGTGGTCGGCGTCCGTACCGAGAATGGTCACGCCGAGGTCGTTGAGCGTTTTCGTAAGCTTAATGGCCGTCTGCCCGCCGAACTGGACAATCGCGCCGTCGGGGTTTTCCAGCTCGACGATGTTCGTGACGTATTCGGGCGTGAGCGGTTCAAAATACAGCTTGTCCGACACGTCGAAGTCGGTGGAGACGGTCTCGGGGTTGTTGTTGACGATAATGGCCTCGCAGCCCGCCTTTTTCAGCGCCCAGATGGAATGGACCGAGCAGTAGTCAAACTCAATCCCCTGGCCGATGCGGATGGGGCCGGAGCCCAAGACCATGATTTTCTTTTTGGTCTTTACGGTGTTGACTTCGTTTTCAACGCAGTAGTCGGAATAGTAATAGGGCGTCTGCGCCGCGAACTCCGCCGCGCAGGTGTCGACGACGGAAAAGCTCGGGCGGATGCGCCACATTTTGCGCAGGTTCTTCACGGCGGCCTCGGTCACGCCGACGTTTTGCGCGATAACGTCGTCGGTAAAGCCCAGGCGCTTTGCCTCGAGCAGCGTGTCCCGGTCGCAGCAGCCGGTCGAAAGCAGCTTTTCCATATCGACGATGGTCTTGATTTTCTCCAAGAACCACAGGTCGATTTTGGTGATGTCGTGAATCGTCTCCAGCGGCATATCGTTGTAGATGGCGGCCGCGACGACGTAGATGCGCGTGTTGTCAATGTTTTCGAGCAGCTTTTGCAGCTCCGGCAGAGATTTTTGCATAAGCTCGGGGTACAAAAGGCTCTTGCGGTTCTCCTCGAGTGAATGCATCGCCTTTTGCAGCGCCGCCTCAAACGACCGCGCAATCGCCATGACCTCGCCGGTCGCCTTCATCTGCGTGCCGAGCGTGCGCTTGGCGGTCACGAACTTGTCGAACGGCCACTTGGGGAATTTGACGACGCAATAGTCGAGCGCGGGCTCAAACGACGCGAAGGTCTTGCCCGTGACGGCATTCGGGATTTCGTCAAGCCCCAGACCCAGCGCAATTTTCGCCGCGACGCGCGCAATGGGGTAGCCCGTCGCCTTGGAGGCGAGCGCCGAGGAGCGCGACACGCGGGGGTTGACCTCGATGACGGCGTAGCGGAACGAATCGGGGTGCAGCGCGAACTGGACGTTGCAGCCGCCCTCTATTCCCAATTCCGTGATGATGTTGAGCGCCGCCGAGCGCAGCATCTGGTAATCCTTGTCCATCAGCGTCTGCGAGGGCGCCACAACAATCGAGTCGCCCGTGTGCACGCCGACGGGGTCGAGGTTTTCCATGTTGCAGACGGTGATACAGTTGCCCTTGGAGTCGCGCATGACCTCGTACTCAATCTCTTTCCAGCCGGCGATGCACTTTTCAATGAGCACCTCCGTCACGCGGGAAAGCCGCAGGCCGTTGGCGCAGATTTCGCGCAGCTCCTCCTCGTTGTCGGCAATGCCGCCGCCCGTGCCGCCCAGGGTGTATGCGGGACGGACGATGACCGGATACCCGATTTTTGCGGAAAACTCGACGGCGGATTCCACGTCGTGCACGACGAGCGATTCAATGCACGGCTCGCCGATTTTTTCCATGGTGTCCTTAAACTCCTGGCGGTCCTCCGCCTTTTTGATGGCGGTGGCGTTAATGCCGATAAGCCGGACGCCGTTCCGCTTCAAAATCCCCTTTTCCTCAAGCTCCATCGCAAGGTTGAGGCCCGTCTGGCCGCCGAGGGTGGGCAAAAGGGAGTCGGGCTTTTCTTTTTCTATGATTTTTTCGAGCGTCGGAATGGTCAGCGGCTCAATATAGACCTTGTCGGCAATGTCGCCGTCGGTCATGATGGTGGCGGGGTTGGAGTTGACAAGCACAACCTCAATCCCCTCTTCCTTTAAGGAACGGCACGCCTGCGTACCGGCGTAGTCGAACTCCGCCGCCTGGCCGATGATGATGGGGCCGGAGCCTATGACCATGACCTTTTTAATGCTTGTATCAATCATCGTATCTGCCCTCCGCCGCCATTTTCAGGAATTTATCGAACAAAAACGCCGTGTCGCGCGGGCCGGCATTCGCCTCCGGGTGGAACTGCACCGTAAAGATTGGCTTGCCGTGATACAGAATCCCCTCGACCGTGCCGTCGTTGACGTTGACGCAGTGCACCTCGGCGTTTTCCGGCAGTCCCGCCGCCTTAACCATATAGCCGTGGTTCTGGGAGGAAAGATAGGTGCGGTCGCGGTGGAGGAACTTGACCGGGTGGTTCGCGCCGCGGTGGCCGTATTTCATGCGCTCGGTCGAGCCGCCGACGGCAAGCGCCATCAGCTGGTGCCCGAGGCAAATGGCAAAGGTCGGCACGCCGCTGTCGTAAATTTTGCGCACCTCGCGGATAATTTCCACGCACGCCGCCGGGTCGCCGGGGCCGTTGGAAAGCATCACGCCGTCCGGATGCGACGCGAGCACCGTTTCGGCGGGCGTCCGGGTGGGGTACACCGTGACCTCGCACCCGCGGGACGCCAGGCTCTCGACGATGTTGCGCTTGGTGCCGAAATCGTAAAGCGCGATTTTCGCGCCGGTGTTGCCCTTGCCCGCAACATACGGCGTCTTGCAGGACACGCCCTCCACAAGCTTTTCCTGCCTGTAGGCGGCAATCTCCCCGAACAGGCGGGCCTTGTCGGAAATATCGGCGGTCAGCACGCCGCGCATCGTGCCCGATTCCCGCAGCTTTTTGACAACCGCGCGCGTATCGAGCCCGGAAATGCAGGGAATGTCAAATTCCGTCAGCAGATTTTCAATGGTATCCGTCGAGCGGAAATTGGACGGCGTGCCGCACAACTCATGCACAAGGAACGCGCTCGGCTGCAGGCGTTCGCTTTCAAAGTCCTCGCGCGAAATGCCGTAGTTGCCAATCATCGGATAGGTCATCACCACGCCCTGCCCGGCATAGGAAGGGTCGGTCAGAATTTCCACATAGCCCGTCATCGAGGTGTTGAATACAATCTCGCACGTCGTTTCCCGGAAGCGTCCGCGCGCCTGCCCCTCGTAAACAGAGCCGTCCTCCAGCATCAAATACGCCTTCAAAGCCCACACCTATCCTTTCCAAGCTCTCGCGCTTTTCAACAGTTTATTGTAGCATACTCCACCGCGGATTTCAACCGGAAACCGCGCCGGAAACGGTCTTTGCGGCACAAAAAAAGCGACGGGAACACCGCCGCAAAAGCACAATGGAAAAAGCAGGAACAACGCCAAGCGCCGGGGAAAAACCGCAAGTCTGAGAACCGCCGAAGCCCAAAACGCCGTGCATATGCCCGCTTCCTTTCCGCGCGCCGCGCAAATTTTTTAGATTTTACCACGCGGCACACGGTTTGTCAATCGGAAAATTCCCCGTTTTCCGACGGATTTTCCGCCGCCTTTTGTATGGTGAATACAAAGCGCGCGTTGTCCGAATACCACAGCGGAAAATTCGTGCCCCAGACGTTGTCGTGCAGCACGAAGGCAAGGCCGTCGCGCCCGACGTCCGGCGTGGTGTTTGCATACTCTAAAATCCGCCCCTTCCCCAGGCACAGAAGCGGCGCATGGCGGCTGCAAAGCGCAAAGCGCCCGCTTTCGGTTTGCAGCATTGCGCGCTCGACCGCGTGCAGGCGGCGCGCACCCATGGAAACGACCGAAAACGGCGACAAAAGCGCGCCGAGCTTTTGCACAAAAAGGTCGCCCGCCGCCGGGAACAGACGCAGGTAAAACGCCTCCGTTAAGCGGTTCGCATCCTTGCCGAACCACGAGACCTCCATTTGCAGCCCCGCCGCCGTCAGGCGGTAAACGACCTGCACAAGCCGCGGCGCGCCGAGCTGGTCGCAAAGCGTCCGGTCGCAGGTCAGATGTATCGTCAGCTCCGACAGGCCGTCCGACGTGCGCGGGGCGGACGCTGCCGTGCAGGTATAGGCGAAGCGGCCGGTCGGGTATTTCCCCTCCGCGTACCGCAGCAGCGGACGGGCAAAATCGCCGACCGCCCAGGTATAGGTCTCCTTAAGGTCGCGCGTATAATGCGTCAGCCAGTGGTCGTAGTCCTTTTGGCAAAAGCTATGATACTCGCAAAGCGGCGCGTCGCTTTCGCGCAAAACGTCTTGCCCGGCGCAGCGAAGGCGCTGCACGCCGCCGTGCGCGTTGAGCCGCAGTTCCCATTCGCCGCAGGCAAGCGTCGTGCCCGGCTGCAGCTTCGCGGCGTTTTCAATCGGCGCGGGCGCTTCGGGGCGAAGCGCGGCAAGCCTTGCGCGCGCCTCCCTTTTGTGCGCCGGGGAAAGCGCCTCCAGCGCCGTCTGCACATAGGCGCGCTGCTCCGCCCAGCCCGCCTCCATCGTCCGGTAGGAGCAGGGTTTGTGGATGCCGGAAATGCGCCCCGCAACCGCCAGCAGGTTCTGCGGGAAATCGCGCAGCAAATGGCGCACGTGGACGCAGTCTTTTTTGCGCGCCGCTTCAAAATCCGGCTTGAGGTAATGCTCGTAGTCGGAAAAATACATTTTCATATCGAGCCCGCAGGTGTGCTCGGCGATGCACAGCAGCGCGTCGCTTAAGCCCTCGTACTCGGCGCTGCCGCGGCGAAGCGAGCCGTCCGCAAGCCAGCTTTGCTTGCAAGCCGTCAGCTCGCGCAGCGCGGCGGCCTTATAGGGGTCGGCGGCGCTGCCGTGAATCCATGTGTCGCCTATTTCCTCGGTCACCACCGGAAGCGCGGCGCGCTTTTCCCAAAGGACTTCTGCCATTTCGTCCATCGTGCCCGCCTCCACCCGATAGCCGGGGTACTGCTTTTCGAGCTTCGACAGGGTTTTTAAAATGTGCTTTTCGTCCGGCGTGCCGTGGTTGTCAAGCGTATGGTCGAAATACAAAATCTCCTCGGTGTACGGGCAGGAAAACGCCCCGCCGTAGGCGCCCGAATATATGACGACCACCTCTGCGCCGCCGAAGCGCCACAAAAAGCACGGCGGGACCTTGGCAAGCGCCGACGCGCCGTTGACGCCGATGTGCAGAAGCTTCACGCCGTGCGCCGCCAAAAGCGGCACAATCGCCTTGGTGTGCCCGGGGACGTCGGTCATTTTTGCGGCGACGGTCTTTTGCCCGCGCAGGCGGTCGAGCCTGTCCGCAAGGGACAGCCCGTACCGGAAGGTTTCGGCGTCGAGGAGCTCGGTGTGCGTGGTGAACGGCAGCGCGTGCGGGACGATGTCGCCGCGGGCAATCGCTTCTTCAAGCGCCTTCTTTTGCGCGGGCGTGCCGTAGCGCAGCGTATCGAGCAATATCCACGAGCCCGTCGTCCAGACGAAACGCCGGCGGCTCGGCGTATTGAGCGCCTTTGCGAGCGCAATGGCGTTCGGAATATAGGTATTGCGGTAGGTCTTGCGGATGTTTTCGGCAAAATCCGTAAACCCCAAATCGAGATGCGTTTTGGAAACAACAATAACCTTTTTCATGGCGGCCTCCCGCAAACGGTATTCGCACCGTCAGTATAAAAGACCGGCCGCGCTTTGTCAACCGGTGCGCGGGCGTCAAAACGGCGCGGCGGACATTTTTTGGAAAAATCGAAAAATCCTCTTGCAAAATCCCGCGTCTTGTGCTACTATATTCGAGCAGTTCGCCGAACATCGTGCGGCGGTGCTGGATATCCGGGTGTGGCGCAGCTGGTAGCGCGCTTGACTGGGGGTCAAGAGGCCGTGAGTTCAAGTCTCGCCACTCGGACCAAATCGAATGACGCGTGCAGCCTGCCGCGTCATTCGCATATGCGGCTGTAGTTCATCGGTAGAATGCAAGCTTCCCAAGCTTGACAGGTGGGTTCGACTCCCATCAGCCGCTCCAAAGCGACCTTTTTAATGGTCAATCGAAAAAAGCCCGCAACTCCTTGATTTACAAGGGATTGCGGGACTTTTTTGTTTGCTTTTTTCGCAACGCAGCGTCCTAAAATTTCCGCGTTTTTCCGCGCATTTCCGAAAAAATGCAAGTCAAATGCAAGTCAGAACATTTGTTTGCCGAGCGCTTCCTTATGCAGAAACTCTGTATATACACGAGAGTGTATAAAAAAGCCCCCAGAAAAATCCGTGGACTTTGTTAATAAGGTTACGCGTGGGGAGCTCGATTTCAAGCGCAACAATTTCGCCATTTATCTTGCTGTCAAAGGATGTTGTGCTGATTCCCATTTTCTTGCTTACGCTCTTG
>DGYFJ06201__coassemble_522_pt1 | contig 68373 bp, 62 predicted proteins | sample DGYFJ06201__metabat2_low_PE_011 | metagenome-assembled genome bin DGYFJ06201
TCGGAACACGGCATAAAACCGGCCCCGCAAGGCGTTTGCCTTGCGGGGCCGGCGGCTTTATTCGGCGGAAAAATCCGTAAAGTCGGCCTGCAAATTCCGGCTTTCCATGACAAGCGTCACCGGCGCGCCGTTTTTGTCCGCGGTCAGCGTAAACAGGTCGCCCGCCGCGGTCTTGCAGGTGTACGCCGTTCCGTCGCCGTAAGGCGTCTGCGCGCAGTCTGCGCCGCTGCGCAGCGCTTCAAACGCCGCATACAGGCTCGCGGCAAACGAAGCGTCCGGCAAAAGGGCGGGGGGCGTCTCCAGCAGGAGCCCCAAAAAGGAAAACCGCACGCCGTCCTCACGGACGGCAATTTCCAACGTTTGCAGCGCGGCGGGCTCGCGAAGGGTAAACGTCGTTTCGCCGGTTTCCCGCACGCGCATGGCCGCCGCCGCTTGGAACACGCCCTGCGTGATTTGCACGTCTGCCGAAAAGGCGGCCGGCAGCGGACAGGGCGCGGTCGGCTTTTGCGTCAGCTCGCAGCCGCTGCAAAACAGCAGCAGCCACACCGTCAAAACCAAGCCCGCTCGCCGCATGGCCGTCTCCCCTTTATTCGGTGAATCGGGAAAGCACCCGCCCGAGCGCGTCGAGCACCCGCGACGGCGTTACGGCGCATTGCGCGATGCCCTCGCCGGCCGCCTCGCCCGCGCGGCCGTGGATGTGTACGGCGCACACGGCGGCCTCCAGCGGGGAGAGCCCCTGGCACAAAAGCCCGAGCAGCATCCCGGCGAGCACATCGCCGCTGCCCGCGGTCGCAAGCCCCGCGTTCCCGGTCAGGTTCACGGAGAACCGCTTGCCGTCGGACGACACAACGGTTCCCGCGCCCTTGAGCACGACCGTCGCGCCCGTTTTTGCGCACAACGCCTCGCACGCCGCCAAACGGTCCGCCTGCACCTCGGCCGCCGTGCAGCCCAGCAGCCGCGCGGCCTCGCCCGGGTGCGGGGTCAAAATGACCGGCGCCTTTGCTTCCCGCAGCATATCTATGTCGTCGGCGGCCGCATTTATGCCGTCCGCGTCCAAAACAACCGGAATTTCGGCGTTTTGCAAAACGGCGCGCACCACCGCGCGCGTGTCGTAGTCAAGCCCCGTTCCGCAGCCGATAAGGCAGGCCGTTGCGTCCGCCAGCGCGTCAAGCAGGCGCTTTTCCGACTGCGCCGAAATGCGCCCGAAGCGGTTGGAGGCAAGCGGCAGCAGCACCTTTTCGGGGACGGCGGCCGTCACCGCCGCATAGGCGCAGTCCGGGAAGGCGAGCCGCACAAGCCCCGCCCCGCAGGCGACGGCGCCCCCGCTTGCAAACAGCGCCGCGCCCGGCATCTCGTAGCTGCCCGCGACGACCAGCGCCTTGCCGAAATCCCCCTTGTGCGCGTCGGCGCGCCGGGCCGGGAGCAGCTTTGCTACGTCCGCGTCGGAAAAGGCGAAAAGCCTTTCATACGGCTTGTACAGCTCCTTGGGCACGCCGATGGTCACGACCTCCACCTCGCCGGCGAAGCTGCGCGCCGGAAAGGCGGCCAGCGCGGGCTTGAGCGCCATGACGGAAAGGGTCAGGTCCGCGCAGAACGGCCGGCCTTCCACGGCCGGGTCGTCGGCGCACACGCCGCTGGGCAGGTCAATGGAAATCTTTACCGCCGGCAGGGGCGCAACCGCGTCGAACAGCGCTTGCAGCTCCTGCGGCAGCACGCCGGAAAAGCCCGTGCCGAATACCGCGTCCACAAGCAGGTCGGCGCTTTTCAGCAGCGCGCGCTGGCGTTCGCTCTGCGGGCTGTAGGCTTCAACGGGCTGCTCCAGCTCCCGCAGCCAGCCGAACATCTCCCGCGCGTTGTCGGCCTTCGGCGGGCCCTGCACAAGCAGGACGTGGACGTCGTAGCCGTTTTCAAACAGCTTCCGGGCGACGACGAACCCGTCCCCGCCGTTTTTCCCCTTGCCGCAGAGCACGACCACCCGGCGCTTGTCCGTGTCGTCAAAGCGCGTGCGAATGGCCTTGGCGCAGGCGGCGCCCGCATTTTCCATCAGCCGCAGGTAGGAAATGCCGCTTTCGTCGGCGGCAGCCTCCAGCGCGCGGATTTGTTCGGCGGTTAGAATACGCATCATAGGCTTTGTTCTCCTTCTTCTGCGGCGGTGACCATGGCGGCGGCCAGCGTGCCGGTGTGTGTAATGCTCAGCGCAAACGTCAGCCCCCGCTCGTCCGCGAGCGCCGCGGCCTTGCCGGACAGCGCGAAGTACGGTGCGCCGAGCGCGTCGTGCAGCACCTCGACCTCGGACAGCGCAAAGCCGCGAATCCCCGTCCCCAGGGCCTTTGCGAACGCTTCCTTTGCGGCGAACGCGCCGGCGAGCTGCTCGGGGCGTTTGCCGCGCGCTTCCCACGCGGCGCGCTCCCTGTCGCCGAAAACGCGCTGCAAAAACGCCGGCTTCTCGGCCGCGCGGCGGACGCGTTCAATTTCGACTAAGTCTATGCCGTTGCGCAGCATACCGCCGCCTCCTTTTTGAAATTCCGCTCTTCGCGCCGGCGCAGCGCCGACGCGCGGTGCGTTTTTTCTATTGTACCATATTTTTTCCGCGGCGCAAAGCAGGAAATTATGGGTTGCATTCCGGCGCAGATATGATAAAATAAGGGCGCACAAAATTTCTTCGCAGGAAAGAGCAAGGTGAAACCCATGCAACTGGTCATTATGGACAATGCCGCCGCCATCGGCGAGGCGGCGGGGAAGCTGTTTGTGGACGCGATTAACCAAAAGCCCGACATCGTTTTGGGGCTTGCAACGGGCGCGTCGCCTATCCCGACCTATCAGTATATCTACAAGGCGTACGCGCGCGGCGAGGTCAGCCTCAAGCACGTCACGACCTACAATCTGGACGAGTACGTCGGCCTGCCGCGGGACGACAAAAACAGCTATTATACCTTCATGCACCGCGAGCTGTTCGACCATACCGACATCGAGGAGCAAAACGTGCATTTCCTTGACGGCAACGCCGCCGACGCGGAGGCGGAGTGCGCGCGCTATGACGAGCAGCTCACCAAGGCGGGCGTCGACATCCAGCTGCTCGGCGTCGGCCGCAACGGCCACATCGGCTTTAACGAGCCGTCCATCTGCTTTACGCGCGGCGCTTTTAAGGTGAAGCTCACCGAAAGCACCATTGAGGCGAACTCCCAGTATTTCGACGAGAACCCGATGCCGCACTACGCGCTGACCATGGGCGTCGGCTCCATTATGAAGGCGAAAAAGATTGTGATGATTGCAACCGGTGCAGCCAAGGCCGACGCGATGGCGGCCATGGTGAAGGGCGAGGTCACCCCGGTCTGCCCGGCGTCGATTCTCCAGTTCCACCACGACGTTGTGGTCTACATGGACAAGGAGGCCGCAAGGCTTCTGTAAAGCAAAAAACTTTACAAAAGAGTTAAAAACACCGCGGACGGTTTTTGCCGTCTGCGGTGTTTTGCATTCGGTGCGCGGCAGCTTAGAACAGCCCGGAAACCACGCCGTCGCCGTCCACGTCGATGCTGCAGGCGGCGGGGACTTTCGGAAGCCCCGGCATGGTCATGATGTCGCCGGTCAGCGCGACGACGAACCCGGCGCCGGCGGAAAGCCGGACCTCGCGGACCGTCAATGTAAAGCCCTCCGGCTTGCCAAGCAGCTGCGGGTTGTCCGACAGGGAATACTGCGTTTTGGCGATGCAGACGGGCAGCTTGTCCGCGCCGAGCGCCTCGATGTCGGCAATGGCCTTTTTCGCCGCCGCGGTAAACGCCACGCCGTCCGCACGGTAAATTTCCCGGGCGATGGTCTCAATCTTTTCGGGGATGGAAAGCGCCGTGTCGTAAAGCGGGCGGTATTGCGAGGGCTGTTCGTCGATGATGCGGCAGACCTTTTCGGCAAGGTCCTTGCCGCCCTCGCCGCCTTTTGCGAACACCTCGGTCAGCGACACGGGCGCGTGCATGGCGGCGCAGAACCGTTCAATGGCGGCCACCTCCGCGTCGGTGTCGGTGTGGAAGCGGTTGATGGCGACGACCACCGGCACGCCGTATTTGCGCATATTTTCCAGATGCGTCTGCAGGTTGACAAGCCCCTTTTCCAGCGCCCCCACATTTTCTGCGCCGAGGTCCGCTTTTGCGACGCCGCCGTTGTATTTGAGCGCGCGAATCGTCGCGACGAGCACCACGCACGCGGGCTTCAGCCCCGCTGCGCGGCATTTGATGTCGAGGAATTTTTCCGCGCCGAGGTCCGCGCCGAAGCCCGCCTCGGTAATGCAGTAATCGGCGAGCTTGAGCCCGAGCTTTGTCGCGGTCACGGAGTTGCAGCCGTGCGCGATGTTGGCAAACGGGCCGCCGTGCATGAGCGCGGGGGTGTTTTCAAGCGTCTGCACAAGGTTCGGCTTAATGGCGTCCTTCAAAAGCGCCGCCATCGCGCCCACGGCCTGCAAGTCGCGCGCGTAAACCGGCTTGCCGTCGTAGGTGTAGGCGACCAGCATCCGCCCGAGCCTGGCCTTTAAGTCGTCCATGTCGCGGGCAAGGCACAAAATGGCCATGACCTCGCTCGCGACGGTAATCATGAAGCCGTCCTCGCGCGGGACGCCGTTTCCCTTGCCGCCAAGGCCCACAACGACGCTGCGCAGCGCCCGGTCGTTCATGTCGAGGCACCGCTTCAAAAGGATGCGCCGCGGGTCAATTTGCAGCGCGTTGCCCTGCTGCAGGTGGTTGTCGAGCATCGCGCACAGCAGGTTGTTCGCCGCGGTGAGCGCGTGCATATCGCCCGTGAAGTGGAGGTTGATGTCCTCCATGGGCACAACCTGCGCGTAGCCGCCGCCCGCCGCGCCGCCTTTTACGCCGAACACCGGACCCATGGAGGGCTCGCGCAGGGCAATGACGGCGTTTTTGCCGATTTTCTGCATGGCTTCCCCAAGCCCCACGGTCACGGTCGTCTTGCCCTCGCCCGCCGGCGTCGGGTTGATGGCGGTTACCAAAACGAGCTTGCCGTCCGGGCGGTCCTTGAGCCGCTCGCGCAGGCTAAGCGGCAGCTTGGCCTTATACTTGCCGTAAAATTCCAGGTCGTCGGCCGCAACGCCGAGACGCGCGGCGATTTCCGCAACAGGCAGCAGCTTGGCTTCCTGGGCGATTTCGATGTCTGAACGCATAGCGTATCCTCCCTGACTTTTTCGTCCCGGCTTCCGCGGGGAAATGCCTGCTTCCATTATAGCGGAAACCGCGCCGTAAAACAAGCGTTTTACGGGATTTTAAGTTGACAACCGAAACGCGGAAAGGTATAATCGTTTCATCGCTTTTTCCGATACTATAAAACAGGGAAAAGAAAAGCTGAAAAGAAACGCGGCGCGCCGCGGTTTTAAGGAGCATACGGACGATGGAATGGACAGGTCTTAACGAACTGCGGGAAAAATATCTCGCCTTTTTCGAAAGCAAGGGGCATTTGCGGCTGCCGAGCTTTTCGCTGGTCCCGCGCGACGACAAAAGCCTGCTGCTTATCAATTCCGGCATGGCGCCGATGAAAAAATACTTCACGGGCGAGGTGACCCCGCCGCGCAAGCGCGTGACCACCTGCCAGAAGTGCATCCGCACGCCGGACATCGAAAACGTCGGCAAAACCGCGCGCCACGGCACGTATTTTGAGATGCTCGGCAACTTCTCCTTCGGCGATTACTTCAAAAAAGAGGTTATCCCGTGGGCGTGGGAGTTCTGCACGAAGGTCATGGAAATGGACCCGGAGCGCCTCTACATCAGCGTGTACGAGGACGACGACGAGGCGTACGACATTTGGACAAAGACCGTCGGCGTGGACGCGTCGCACATGGTGCGCTTCGGGAAGGCGGACAATTTCTGGGAGCACGGCGCGGGTCCCTGCGGCCCCTGCTCGGAAATTTATTACGACCGCGGCGAGAAATACGGCTGCGGCAAGCCCGACTGCAAGGTGGGCTGCGAATGCGACCGGTACATCGAATTCTGGAATCTGGTCTTCACCCAGTTTGAAAACGACGGCGAGGGCAACTATACCCGCCTTGCGCATCCGAACATCGACACGGGCATGGGCCTGGAGCGGCTCGCGTGCATTGCGCAGGACGTGGACAACCTGTTCGAGGTCGACACCGTCCAGAATATCATGAAGCACATCATGGAAATCGCCGGCGTGCGCTACCATGAGGACGCGCGCCGCGACGTGTCCCTGCGCGTCATCACCGACCACGTGCGCAGCACGACGATGATGCTCGGCGACGGCGTCATGCCCTCCAACGAGGGCCGCGGCTATGTGCTGCGCCGCCTGCTGCGCCGGGCGGTCCGCCACGGCCGGCTGCTGGGCATTGCGCGCCCGTTCCTTTACGAGGTTGCCGAAACGGTCATCGGGGAAAACAAGGCTGCGTACCCGGAGCTTGTCGAAAAGCACGACTACATCGTCAGCGTTATCCGGGCGGAGGAGGAAAATTTTGCGCGCACGCTCGACGCGGGCGTTCAGCGCTTCCAGAAAATGGCGGATGCGGCGAAGGAGGCGCAGCTTTCCGGCGCGGACGCGTTTTTGCTGTCCGATACGTTCGGGTTCCCGCTGGATTTGACGAAGGATTTGCTCGAAGAGCGCGGCATGACGGTGGATGAGGACGAATTTTACCGGCTGGTCGCCGAACAGCGCGACCGCGCCCGCCGCGCCCACAAGGACGCGGGCAAGGAGGCGTGGCTCGGCTCGGACGACGCGGTCCGCGATTTGCCCGCCACGGAATTTTCGGGCTATACGGCGTTCTCCTGCCCGGCAAGGGTTTTGGCGGTGCTGGCCGACGGCGAGCGCGCCGAAGCGGTCGGCGCGGGCAAGCCGGCCGTCCTGGTGCTGGACAGAACCGTGTTTTACGGCGAGGGCGGCGGCCAGGAGGGCGACGCCGGCGAGCTTTGCGGCGACGGCTTCACCTTTACCGTGACCAATACCACCAAGACCGCGCAGGGCGTGTACCTGCACCACGGGAGCTTGACGAAAGGCGCGGAAATCTCCGTCGGCGCCGAGGTGCAGGCTGTGCTTGACGCCGACCGCCGCCGGGCGACAATGCGCAACCACACGGCGGCGCACCTTTTGCAGGCGGCGCTGCGCAAGGTGCTCGGCACGCACGTCGAGCAGGCCGGCCAGCTGGTTTCCCCGCGGGAGATGCGCTTCGACTTTACGCATTTCTCGGCGCTCACGGCCGACGAGCTGCGCGCCGTGGAGGAGGCGGTCAACCGCGCCGTGCTGGACGCGGTGCCGGTGGAAACGGCGGAAATGCCGCTGGAAAAAGCGAAGGAGCTCGGCGCAATGGCGCTGTTCAGCGAAAAATACGGCGACGTCGTGCGCGTCGTTCAAATTGGCGACGTCTCTGCGGAGCTTTGCGGCGGTACGCACGTGTCGAACACCGCCGAGCTCGGACTTTTTAAGATAACCTCCGAGTCCTCCGTTGCGGCGGGCGTGCGGCGCATTACCGCCGTGACGGGCACGGGGATTTTGCAGCACCTTGCGGATACGGAGGCGCTGCTTGCGAAAACGGCGGCGCCGCTGAAGGCGAACGCCCCGCAGGAGCTGCCCGCGCGCGCCGAGGCGGTTGCGGCGGAGCTCAAGGCCCTTGAAAAAGAGGTCGAAAGATTGCAGGGCGAGCTGAATACGTACAAAACCGCCGGGCTGCTGGCCGGGGCGGTGGACGTCGACGGCGTGAAGCTTATCGTTTACTACGCCGGCGACGAGACGGCCGAAAACCTGCGCGCGCTCGCCGATACGGCGCGCAGCCTTGCCGACAACGCCGTTGCGGTTGTGGCGGGCTCCAATTCCGAAAAGGGGACGGTCACCTTCGCCTGCGCCTGCGCAAAAGAGGCAATTGCGCGCGGCGCGCACGCGGGCAGCATTGTCCGCGAGGTCGCCAAGGTCGCCGGGGGCTCCGGCGGCGGCAAGCCCGACATGGCGATGGCGGGCGGCAAGGACGTTTCCAAGGTGGACGACGCGCTTATGCGTGCGGATGAGATTGTCCGCGCCATGCTCAAATAAGGAGGAGCCATATGGACTGCCTGTTTTGCAAAATTATCGCGGGGGAAATCCCCTCGAACAAGCTGTATGAGGATGAGCTCTGCTGCGCCTTCTACGACATCGACCCGCAGGCGGATACGCATTTTCTGGTCGTGCCGAAGACCCACGTCGCGTCCATGGCGGACGTGACCGAGGCGGAAGCGGCGGCCGTTGCGCACATCTTTACGGTCATCCCGAAGCTTTGCAGGGACCTCGGGCTTTCCGGCTACCGCGTCATCAGCAACTGCGGCCGCAGCGCGGGGCAGACGGTCATGCACCTGCATTTCCACGTGCTGTCCGGCCCCAATCTCGGCGCCCGGCTCGTCTGATGGTCCGGCCGTTCTGCGTTATCGGCTTTTCCATGCTGTTTACGCTGTTCGTACTCGGTACGGACGCGTCTGCGAAGGCGGTGGGTGCGGTGCTTTGCGCCGCGCTCATCGCCTTTGCGCTTTCCCTGGCGTTTCGCGCTTCCCGGCGCGACCGGACGCTGCCGACCGCCTTTGCCGCCGTGGCGCTTTCGGCGCTGCTGCTGTTTGCGGCCGCCGCAAGGCAGGCCAAGACGGCGGCGTTTTTTGACGGGCGGGAAATGCAGGTGCGCGGCGTGCTTGCCGAGCTGCCCTTTAGGGAGGACGGCCGGTACTATTACGTCCTGCGGCTGGACACGGCGAACGGGACGCGGTGCAGCGAGCAGCTGCGCCTTGTGACAAACGCGCCGCTCGATTTGACGCCGGCGGACCGCATTACGTGTACGGCCGAGACCTTTCTGCTCGGCGGCGGCAGCGACGAGGTGCTCGAATATTACCGCACCGGGGGCCTCACGGTCGGCGCGTACCCGGTCGGGGCGGTAACCATTGAGCCCGGCGTGCGCACCGACCTTTCCGGACGCATTCTGCAGCTGCGCGAGCGCCTGACGAACGCGCTTTTGTCGGCGCTGCCGGGCGACAACGGCGCGCTGCTCGCGGCCATTGCGTTCGGCTCGGACGACGCGCTGCCCGGCCGGGTCAACAACGCCTTCCGGGCGGTGGGCGTCTCCCACATCCTCGTCGTTTCCGGCCTGCACCTGACCGTGTGGACGATGCTGCTGTTCGCCGTGTTCCGCCAGCTCGGGCTGCGCCGCCGGCTTTCCGCCGCGGTCGGGATTGGCTTCGTCTGCTTCTTTACGGTCCTAACCGGCGGCGCGCCGTCCATCCTGCGTGCGGCGGTCATGCTCTGTATGGTCTATGCCGCCGAGTTTTTCAAGCGGGAATCCGACGCGTTCAACGCCATCGGGCTTGCGCTGACGGGTATGCTCGCCGTCAACCCCTATGCCGCGCGGTCGCTGTCGCTGCTGCTCTCCGTGTTTGCGACGCTGGGCATCCTGCTGTGCGCGGAACCGCTGACCAAGGCGCTGTCCCGGCCGTTCTCCCGGGTTTCCTTCCCGGCGGCGCGGCGGCTGCTTTCGGCGCTCGCCTCCGCCGTCGCGGTCACGGCGTCCGCCGGCGTTTTTACGCTGCCCGTGCAGCTCTGGGCCGTCGGCAGCCTGTCGCTCGCGACGCTGCCTGCGAACCTTTTGATGCTGACGGCGGGCAACGCCGCGATGGTGCTCGGGTCTTTGGGCGGGGCGCTGGCGCAGGTCGGCGTGCTGGACGCGCCGGTGCTGTTCCTTGCCGGCCAGACCGCGCGGTATATGATTGCCGGCGCCGAAGCGCTCTGCGGCCTGCCGGGCGTGCTGATGCCCATCGGGTCCGATTTTTCCAAGCTCCTTTTGGCGCTCGCCTTTTTCGGTGCGGCCGCCGTTTTGCTGCTGCGCCGTCCGAACAAGCGCGCCGTGCAGGTCTGCGCGGGTCTTTTGTGCGGCGTGTTTCTCGTCGGCAATATCGGGATGTCCCTGCACACGCGCGGCGTCCTCCGGCTGGCGGTCGCGTCCGTCGGCGACGGCGCGGGGATTGTGCTGTCCTGCCGGGGCGAGACCGTCGTGCTCGGCTGCGGCGGGGACTACTTTGCGGATTCGGAAATTTATGCTATACTGTCTAAGTACGGCGCGACCGGCATCGACGCGCTGGTGCTGCCGGGCGGCGGGACGCACGTTTCGTCCGGCGCGGTGCCCCTCGGCGAGCGCCTGCCGGTGCGCACGCTCTACTACGCGCCCGAGCTCGACGCCGAAACGCTGCCCGTGGGCGAAGAAAAGGTTCCCGTCACCCGCAGCGTTCTGCGCTTTGCGGACGATACGCTGACTGTAGCGGTGCAGGCGGCGGGCGCGTACCGGTATGCGGAGATTTTGTACGGCGGGTTTCGCGCCATCGTCTCCTTTACGCCGGAAAACGACTTCCGGGGCGACGCGGCGGCGCTGCTTATCTGCGCCGGGGAAATGTCGAAAAATACCGACGCCGCCGATTTCTCGCTGACCGTTTTGTCCACGGCGGACAGTGCGGACGCCGATTTTCCCGCCCTGCGAAGCGGCACGGTCTGCACCACGGCCGAAAACGGGAGCATCTCCGTGCTCGTTTACCCGGACGGCGCGTTTGAATACGAAAGGATGTAAAGCCATGCCTGCCTTATCGCCTGTCCAACTGCATAAGCAGCTCAAAAGCGGCGACTTTGCGCGCGTATACCTGTTTTACGGCGAGGAAAGCTATTTGAAGCAGGTGTACGCCGACCGCCTGGCGCGCGCGTGCGTGACGCCCGGCATGGAGGGCTTCAACCACAAAAAATACGACGCGACCGACGGCGCGCCGTTTTCCGAGGTGCTCGACGCCGCCGAAACGCTGCCCGCTTTTGGCGGGTATATGTGCGTCGTGGCGTGCGACTACGCGCTCGACAGCCTTTCCGCCTCCGACAAAGCGCGGCTGGACGCCTACCTTGCGGACCCGAACGAAAACGCCGTACTGCTTTTTTGGCAGGACGAAGTTCGCGTCGACCCCAAAAAAAGCGCCAAGTGGCGTGGGATACTGGAGGCGGTTTCCAAATGCGGCACCGCCGTCGCCTTCGACCGGCTCGATATGCCGTCGCTTACCAAAACCCTGCGCGACGGGGCGGCAAAGCGCGGCTGTGCGCTGGACGCCGCCCAGGCGCGGTATCTGGCGGAGACCGTCGGCAACGACCTCCATCGCCTGCTCGGCGAGCTTGAAAAGCTGTGCGCCTATAAGCAGGGGGGCGGAGAAATTTCCAAGGCGGACATCGACGCGGTCGTGACACGCTCGCTGGAGGCGAATGTGTTCGATTTAACGCGCGCGCTTTCCGCCGGCAACTGCGCGCGGGCGCTCTCGGTGCTCGAAAAGCTTTTGCAGGACAAGGAAAAGCCGGAGCTCATTCTCGGGACGATTGTCGGCGCGTACGTCGATATGTACCGGGTCAAGCTGGCGCTGGAGGCGGGGGAGCAGAGCACGGCGCCCGCGAAGTTTTTCCAATATAAGGGGCGGGAGTTCCGCCTGCGCAACGCCGCGCGGGATGCGAACGCGCTGCCGGCGGACGCGCTGCGGCGCGCGCTGGATTTGTGTACGGCGGCGGACCGCGCGCTCAAGACCGGCGGCGCGCCCGCCTCGCTCGTGCTCGAGCGGCTGCTTGTGCAGCTGGCGGCGCTGTTTGCGGGGAAACGGCGATGATTCGGCTGAAGCAGGCCGTCATTGTCGAGGGGAAATATGACAAGCACCGCCTTTCTGCGGTTTTGGACGCCCTGATTCTCACGACCGACGGCTTCGGTATTTTCAAGGATACGGAAAAGCAAAGGCTTTTGCGCCGCCTCGCGGCGGAGCGCGGCCTCGTGGTGCTGACGGACAGCGACGCGGCGGGGTTCGTTATCCGCAATTTTTTAAACGGCATCGTCCCGGCAAACCGCGTGACGCACGTGTATATCCCCGACGTGTTCGGCAAGGAGCGCCGCAAGGCCGCGCCGTCGAAGGAGGGCAAGCTCGGCGTCGAAGGGATGCGCACCGACGTGCTTTTGGAGGCGTTTCGCAAGGCGGGGCTGACCGCCGACGAAACGGCCGGCACGCCGCAGCGCGCCGTCACCAAGACCGACCTGTACCTCGACGGACTTTCCGGCGGCCCGGACAGCGCCGAAAAACGCCGCCGGCTGCTTGCCGCGCTCGATTTGCCGGCGCATATGCAGGCGAACGCGATGCTCGGCGTGCTCAACACGCTGTTTACATACGATGAATACCGAAAGACGATAGAGGACCTGCAGGCGGAGGGACGGCTATGAATTTGCTTGTGCTGGCAACGGGCGGCACCATCGGCAGCGCGGCGGGGGCGGGCGGCATAGACGCCGACGGCAGCCGGACGCCGCTGCTTTTGCAAATGTACCGCGCGCGGTACGGCGGCGACGTGCGCTTTACGCCCCGGCAGATTTGCACGCTGCTGTCCGAAAATGCCGACCGCGCGTTTTATGAAACGCTGCTGGCCGCCCTGTTCGCGGCAATGGCGGAGCCGTTCGACGGCGTTATCGTCCTGCACGGGACGGACACGCTGCCGTTTACCGCATCGCTCGCCGCCATGGCCTGCCGCCATTTTACAAAGCCCGTCTGCTTTGTGTCGTCGGTCTTCGAGCTTTGCGACCCGCGGGAAAACGGCGTTTCCAACCTGCGCGCGGCGGTGCGGTATATCGAGGCGGGCGGCGCCGGCTTTGTCGTCCCGTTCGGACAGGCGGGCGGGGAATGCCGCGTTCATCTTGCGACCCGGCTTTTGGAGGCCGACCCCTTTACGGACGATTTCGCCTCGGCGGGCGCGCCGGCTGCGGTGGTTGCCGGCGACGAGGTTCGGTTTGCCCGGTCGGCGGACGTGCCCGACCGTCAGACGCTGCGCCGACCCTTGCCCGCGCTGTTTGCGGCGCCGCCGCGCCTGCCCGGGCGCGTCGTGCTGCTGCGCTGCTTCCCGGGTATGTGTCCGCAGGCGTCTGCGGTTTCGGCGGATACGGCGGCGGTGCTTTTGTGGGGCTACCATTCCGGCACCGCGCCGCAGCGTCTGACGCGGTTCGTCAAGCAGGTACAGGCGGCGGGCGCTGCCGTTTACCTTGCGCCCGTCAAGCGTGCGCCGAGGCAGTATGCAAGCACAAACGCGCTGCTGGAAAGCGGCGCTCGCCCGCTGTACGCGTTAAGCGCGCCGGCGGCATATGCACGGCTGCTGCTCGCCTATGCGCAAACGGCCGACGCGCCGGAAAGCGCGGCGCAGCGGACGCTCTATTACGAAGAGGTTCCCGCACACAGCTGAAAACAGGCAAAAAAACGAACGGCGCCGCCGCTGGGACGGTGCCGTTCGTTTTGCGTTCTCTTATTTCCGGTTTTCCGCCGTCGGCGCGTCGCTGCGGTCGCCGGCGGGCTGCTCGTTCGTCCCGGCGGGCGTAGAGGGGGTGTTGGCCGGGGCGCTGTTGCCGCTGTGCTTTTTCTTGTTTTTGTCCATTGTTCTCACCTCGCCCACAGTTTGCCCGGCGCGGCGGAGAATATACGGAACAAGCAGCGTTTTTTTCGGCTTACAGCCCGGACGCCTTGAATATGCCCGCCAAAATATCGGCGCTTTTTTTGTCGGCGTGCAAAAGCGCCTCGCGCTTGCGTGCAAGCGCCCGGTCCTTGGTGAAGGCGTATTGCACAAGCCGGACCGCCCAAAAGACCGGCAGCAGGAACGGCGCTTTTTGCAGCACGGGATAGCGCAGCCGCATATGCCGAAGCGGGGGAAACGCCGCGTGCCAAAGGCGGCGCAGCCTGCCGTGGCTCGTCTTGGCGGCGGCGGAGGCTTCTCCGGCGTGCCGGACCGGGGGACCCAGCAGGATGAAGTTGCCCATCAGCCGCAGCGTGTCGGTTTCCGCCGCCCCGTCAAACAGCACGCGGCAAAGCGCGCGCACGTTGCCGGCGAAATCGGCAAGCCCCATTTCCGAAAAGCGCGCTTCGGCAGCGGCAAAGTCGACCGCCGCCTTTTTTTCAAGCAGGTACAAATCCATGACCGGCCGGAAGCACGACCCGGCGGCCGTATAATGCTCGGCCAAATGCGCGAGCGTGTAGACGTACAGCTCGGTGTCCGACATTTTGTATTCATGCCCCGTCACCGGCACGGCGCGCGCCCAGACGTCGAGGAAAAACGGGTAGCGCGGGTCGTCCGGCTGAAACAGCGTGCGGTGCAGCTCGACGGTCAGAAACGGCTTTTGCATATAGATGATATCCTTGCCGTTGTCCAGGTGCAGCTGCAGGCCGAGCGCCTCCAGCTGCGCCTGTGCGTTTGCGACGTCCGGCTCGCGCACCAGCACGTCCATGTCGACCATGAAGCGCATTTCCGGCGCGGGGTACAGCGCCTTGACGTGCGTGCCCTTTAAAAGCAGAAAGTCGATGCCCGCGGCCTGCAGGCGCTCGCGCAGGCTTGTCAAAAACGTCTGCTGCGCCGCCTCGCGCAGGACGGCAAGCTGAAACGCCTTTTGGAGCGCGGCCGCATTTTCGGGCGGCAGCGCCGAAAGCCCGTCGCGCAGGGTCAGGCAGACGAGCGCTTCCACACAGTTGTTTTTGGCCAGGGTGCAGACGCCCGCCGGGTCGGAAAAGGCTTTGGCGTCCGGCGCCGCTTTTTCACACAGCGCCGCGCGGACTACGGCAAGCAGGTCCGCCTTGGCGCGCATTGCGTCAAGCATCGGTATTAGCCTCCGTCAAGCGCAACTGCGCCAAAACGGGGAAATGGTCGCTCGTATACACGCCGTCCGGCACATACCGGACCACCCGGAAGGCCTCGACCGTAAAGCCGGTTTTGGAGGTGAAGATGTAGTCGATGCAGTCGTTCTGCAGCGCTTCGCCCCAGTTTTGGTACGTCGCGCCCGTGTCCGCGTTTTGGGTCTGGTATTTGGCGTCCAAAAAGCTCTCTGTCGCGCTTTTGTAGGTGTCCGAGCTCTCCGTCGCGTTCATGTCGCCCATGAGCACCGCCGGCAAATCGCCAATCTCGTGCATTTTGTCGAGCACCACGTGAATCCCGTTGATGCGCGCCAAGTCGCTTACGTGGTCCAGGTGCGTGTTGAATACGGCGAACTGCGCGCCGCTCGCCTTTTCCTCGAGCACCACGTAGCTGCAAATGCGGTAGCACGCCGCGTCCCAGTCCTTGCTCATCTCCCCGGGCGTTTCGGAAAGCCAGAAGGAGCCTTCGTCGAGCAGCGTGTACCGGTCGGCGCGGTAAAAGACGGGGCAGCCCTCGGAATTGACCGCGTTATCGCGGTAGGTGATGACGGATTTGTATTCCGGCAGCGTGTCGCGCAGGTACGCGTACTGCCATTTGGTCGCCTCCTGGAAGCCGATGACGTCCGGTGCGGCATCCGCCACGCCGTCCAAGAGCAAATCGGCGCGGTAGAACCAGTTTTTCTTGCCGAAATCGAGCGGGTTTAAGCAGCGCAGGTTGCAGCTCATGACCCGCACCTCGCCCGCGCCGGTCTCCGCCGGTACGGCGGCGGCCGCCTTTTGCTGCCGGTAGTGCGGGTAATACCAGACAAAGGACGCGCCGAACGCCAGCAGGCCCGCAAGCACTGCGCCGCCCGCACCGAGGCCGATTCGTTTCCAAAGCTTCATAAGGGACCCTCCCGTCGGATTTGATTTTCTGTCTGCATTGTAGCACAGGACATAAAAAAAGTCCATGAAAAAACAGCGCGCCGTCTGCGGCGCGCCGTTTTTCGCTTGGATTATTCGTAGTCGTCTTCGTTTTCCCAGTTGTGGTAGACGGCCTGGATGTCGTCGCTCTCCTCAAACATTTCGAGCATCCGGCCCATGTTCTGAATATCCTCCGGCTTTTCGAGCTTCGTATAGGTCGAGGGGACATACTCGACGTCCGCCGACAGGAACGAATAGCCCTTGGCGGTTAAGTCGTCGCGCACGCCGCCCATGTCGTTGGGCTCGGTGCGGATTTCATAGACGTCGCCGTCCGACAAAAAGTCGGAAGCGCCCGCCTCCAGCGCGTCCTCCATGAGCTTGTCCTCGTCGAGCTCCTCCTTGTCGAGGATGAGCACGCCCTGCCGGGTGAACATAAAGGAGACGCAGCCCGACGTGCCCATGTTGCCGCCGAATTTGTCGAACGCGTGGCGCACGTCCGCGGCGGTGCGGTTGCGGTTGTCGGTCAGCGCTTCAATGATGACGGCAATGCCCGACGGGCCGTACCCCTCGTACACCACGTCCTCGTAATTGTCGGCGTTGCCTTCGCCCGCCGCCTTTTTGATGATGCGGTCGATGTTGTCGTTCGGCACGTTGTTGGCCTTGGCCTTGGCGATAACGTCCTTGAGCTTGGAGTTCGCCGCCGGGTCCGGGCCGCCCGCCTTGACGGCGACGGCAATTTCACGCCCGATTTTGGTAAACACCTTGGCGCGGGCGTTGTCGGTCTTTTCTTTTTTGCGTTTGATGGTGCTCCATTTGGAGTGTCCGGACATAACTGTTTCACCTTCTTCAGAAATTACGCACAATAGTGTAGCACAGGAATCCGTTTTGCGCAAGGGCAAAAAGAGAACCGCCCAAAGCCATACGGCATTCTCACGCCCAAAGCCGGGTGGAAGCGTCCGGCGCGGCGGCAATGCGCTCGGCCAGGGCGCGCCGGACCTCCTCGGTAAAATACGTCGTCTTCATCAGCCGGTCCGTTTTGGCGGCCAGCACAATCCAGGAAAGCCGGGCGTTGCCGAACGTCTTCTGTATCGGGTCGGTTTTGGCCGTGAGCTGCTGGATGTCGCCGTAGCGCACGTAGCGCACGGTTTTTTGGAACCCGCCGGACGTGTAGCGAAGCCCCGTTTCGGAAAGGCAGAGCCGCGTGATGCGCGCCGCGAATTTGTGCTCGACTTCGCCGTATAAAAGCCAGGCGCCCGCAAGCGCGGCCCCCGCGGGCAGCGAAAACGGCGCGACAACGCAGAACAGCAAAAGGCACTTGCCCGCGTGCAGCAGCCGCATTTGCAGAATGCCGGCGTGCGCGGGCTTTTTTTCGTCGGAAAGGTCGCCGAAGTCCGCCGTCAGCGCGCGGCAGATAGCCTGCGCCTCTTCTTGCGGCGCGTACAGGCAAAGCAGCGGCCGCTCCTTTTCGTTACCGTAGCCCATAACGGTGACCTCGACATACGCGCGCCTGCAAAGCCGCGCAAGCAGGCTTTGGCGGACGGTTACGGTGTTGACCTTATTCGGCGCAAAGGCATAGGTCTGGCGGTTGAAAAGCCCGTGGGAAACGGTGACGCGCGCGTCGTCCGCCGTTACCGTGTAGCCGAACAACCGCACAAACTGCACGACGCCGGTCGAAAAGAGGAAGGCGGCGATGGCAAGAAGAATCACCCGGAACGCAATCCCGCCCGCGCCGTCGCGCATCCCGGGCAGAAACTGCACCGCCCACAGGGAAAGCAGCAGCACCGGCGGCGTCAGGGAGACGGTCAGCAGCACGTGCAGGAGCACCCCGGCGGGCGAATAGCGCAGCTCCCGCTTGGCACCGGCCGCCGGCTCTTCGACGTCCGCGTCCTTTGCGACCGCCTTCTGCGTTTCCAGAAAGCGGGCGAACGCCTCCGCCTCCCGCAGCGTTAAAACAAGCGTCAGCTTCGTTCTTGCCCCGGCGGCGGAGTTGAGCTCCAGACGCACCGACGCAAGGGAAAACAGCCGCTTGTCGGGGGAACGGCGGATGCTGACGGTGGAAACGGCCGCAAGCGGCACGCGCGTTTCCTTTTGCGCAAAGCCCCGGCGGGCGGTGTAGCAGAAGACCCCCGCGCGCACGCAGAACGTCGTGCGCTTCCAGGCGTATACGCTCCACAAAAGCGCCAAAAGCCCCGCTATCGGAATGACCCCGGCGGCAAGCAGCAGCAAAAACCGCCCGTTTGCGAGCGCGCCGGTCAGGGTTTCGCGCCAGCCCCCCGAAAACAGCTGCTCCCAGAAATTTTCGGGCAGCTCGTTTTCCCATTGCGTCCAAAATACAAAAAGCGCGGCGAGCAGGACGATGCCGGTGCGCTCGACAATATAATACGGGTGGTTGCGGCGCGGCGTCTCAAACATCGTCGGCCTCCCCGGGGCGCGAAAGCCTCGTTTTCAGCCGCGTGTGCAGCCCCTCTGCGACCGCCGCCGCCTGCTCCTCCTCCAAAAAGCCCAAAACAGCCGTGCCGCCCGCCGTCGTGACCTCCACGCGCGCAAGCCGGCAGAGCCGGTCGAGCGGCCCGCTGCTGATTTCGATTTGGTGGATGCGGTCCACGGGGACGACGGTGCGCTTTTGGAACAGCACGCCCTCGGAAATTTCCAGCCGGTCCTGCGCCAAAAGATAGCGGTAGCGTCGATAGCGCAGGCGCGGCAGAAGCAGAAAATCAAGCAGGCAGTACCCCGCGCCGACGCACAGCACCACCGTGCCCGCCGTCGGCAGCTCGAGCGCGCACAGTCCGGCCCGCGCCGCGCAGAACAGCGCGAACAAAAGCAGCATCCGTATCCCTGTCGTCAGGCGCATGAGCCGCAGCGCGCGGCGGGACAGGCTTTGCGGCGTTTGAAGCGTATCTTCCATGTTTTCCTCCCCGAACGGTTCTCCCCGTATCGTACCATATCCGCGGCGCGAGCACAAGAGGGGGCGCGCCGTGTGTGAAAAATTCCCCGTATGCCTTGACCGCGCGCCGATTTTGCAATACAATAAAAACAAGACAGGCCGTATGGCAAAAGGGGCGATTGTTTTGAAGCGATTCCTGGACAAGGATTTCCTTCTGACCACCAAAACGGCGAAGGAGCTGTACCGCCGCGGCGCGGAAAAAACACCGATTTTTGACTGGCACTGCCATCTGTCTCCCAAGGAGATTTATGAAAACCGGCAGCCCGCCGACATTGCCGAGCTGTGGCTCGCGGGCGACCACTATAAGTGGCGGCTGATGCGCTCCTGCGGCGTGGACGAGGCATACGTTACGGGCACAAAGCCGAACGCCGAAAAGTTCCGCGCGTTCGCGGAAAGCCTGCCCTTCGCCGTCGGCAACCCGATGTACCACTGGACGCATCTCGAGCTGCAGCGGTATTTTGGGGTCGAGGAGCCCTTAAGCGGCAAAACGGCGGCGGAAATTTACCACCGCTGCAACGAAAAGATTCGCGCGGGTGATTTTTCGCCCCGCGCGCTGATTGCCCGTTCGAACGTGCGCTGCGTCTGCACGACGGACGACCCCGCCGACACGCTCGAATACCATCGGCTTTTGCAAAAGGAAACGGGGTTTGCCTGCCGCGTGCTGCCCGCCTTCCGCCCGGACAAGGCGCTGCACATCGAGCAGCCGGCCTTTATCCCCTGGATAGCGGCGCTGGAAAAGGCGGTCGGGCGCGAGATTCGCACGTTTTCGGAGCTCAAGGCGGCGCTCACGGAACGCATGGATTTGTTCGACAGCCTCGGCTGCTGCGCGAGCGACCATTCCTTCGCCTATGTCCCGTACTGCCCGGCGACCGATTCCGAGGTGGAAAAGATATTCAAGCTCGGCCTCATCGGCGGCACGCTGACGACGGAAGAGACCGACAAATACCGCACCGCCCTTTTGCGCTTCCTCGGCGCCGAATACGCGCGCCGCGGCTGGGTGATGGAGCTGCACATCGGCGCGATGCGCAACAACAACCGCCGGATGTTTGAGCGCCTGGGCCCCGACACGGGCTTTGATTCCATCAACGACTATCCCGTCGCCGAGGGGCTTTCCGGGCTGCTCGACGCGCTCGAGCGCAAGGGGAGCCTGCCGCGGACCGTTTTGTTTGCCCTTAATCCCAAGGACAACTACGTGCTCGGCGCCATGCTCGGCAACTTCCAGAGCAGCGAATGCCCGTCCAAAATCCAATTCGGCTCGGCGTGGTGGTTCAACGACAATTATACCGGGATGCGCGAGCAGCTGCAAACGCTTGCGAACCTCGGCGTGCTCGGGAAATTCGTCGGCATGGTCACGGATTCGCGCAGCTTCCTTTCCTACCCGCGCCACGAGTATTTCCGCCGCATTCTCTGCGAGCTGCTCGGCGACTGGGTGGAGGAGGGGAAATACCCCAACGACCTCGACTTTCTTTCCAAGCTTGTCGCCGATATTTCGTATTACAACGCCGAACGCTATTTCGGCCTGCAAAACTGAGCTGCAAGCAATAACGCCCGGCAAAAGCCGGGCGTTTTTCCGTATTTTTCGGAAAATCGAAAAATGCAAAATTTCCTCTTGCAATTCGGCAAGTTATCCGATATAATATAAAAGCTGTCGCCCCCGCTTTGGCGCAGGAACCTATGCTGCTGTGGCTCAGTTGGTAGAGCAGCTGATTCGTAATCAGCAGGTCGGCGGTTCGAGTCCGCCCAGCAGCTCCATCCCCGAAGGCTTTTGCTTTCGGGGTTTTCCTTTTCCAAAAAATGCCGCGTTGACAGAATGCGACATATCTTTTATAATGATAAAATAGAGTTTCGCCCGAAAACGGGCGCAAAGGAAGGACGTGCCCATGAAACGATTAGTCAGCCTTCTGGCGGTTCTGGCGCTGCTGTGCGGCGTGTGCGCCGTACCGGCCGCCGCCGTGCAGACCTCTGCGGCGCTGACGCTTTCGGCGAGCAAGACCTCGGCAAACGCCGGCGACGTCATCACCGTATCCGTCAGCGTGTCCGCCAACTCGAACCTCGGCACGCTCGACTGCAATGTTTCGTTTGACCCGGCGTACTTTGCGGCGAACGAGGGCACGGCAACAACGGCGATTATGCAGCTGGGCGACGTCAGATATGCGGATGCGAGCGTGCGGTATGTCGGTGTTGCGAGCGGGTATATCACGGCGGGCGGCGCGCTGTTCACCTTCCAGATGCGCGTCGTAAAGCCCGGCGGGACCCTGACGCTGAATATTACAAAGGCGGAGGACGGCCGTTCGCAGGACGGGGAAGTCGTAACGAGTCAGGTCGTCGCCAATTCCAAGCGCAGCGTAACGGTTTCCTGTGCGCACTCGCAGACAAAGACGACCGTCACCAAGCAGCCGACCTGCACGTCGGCGGGGCAGTCCGTCGTGACCTGTACGGTCTGCGGCCGGCAGCTTTCCACCGGGACCATCGCCGCCAAGGGGCACACCGCCGGCGGTTGGACCGTGACGAAGGCGGCTACGTGCAAAGGCACGGGCACGCGCGTCCAGAAGTGTACCGTCTGCGGCGCGACCGTTCGCACCGAGACTATCCCCGCGGCCGGCCACAAGCTTTCCGACTGGAAGGTCACCAAGGAACCGACCTGCACCGAAAAGGGCAGCCGCACGGGGACTTGTACCGTTTGCGGACAGACCGTGACGGAAGAGATTGCCGCGCTCGGGCACGACATCCCCGCGGGGACGGTGACCAAGGAACCGACCTGCACCGAGGCGGGCGAGCGCACCGGCGTCTGCACGCGCTGCGGCAAATCCGCGACGGAAACGGTTCCCGCGCTCGGCCACCGGTTCGGCGAATGGACCGTCCTGCGCGAAGCGACCGCCGACGCTCCCGGCGAACGCGAGCGCGTCTGCGCGGTCTGCGGCGCCAAGGAGACCGAGGAGATTCCCTTCGGCGTGACGCTGCCGGCTGAAACGACCGCCGGGAATACGCAAGCCGGGACCTTGACCGAGACGACGACCGCACCGGCGTCCGAGGAAAAGGCGCCGCGCTCCAACGCCGCCGTTGTCGGCATCGCCTGCGTCGCCGCCGTGCTGGCCGTTACGGCCGGCGCCGCCGCCGTGACGCTGCACCGCAAAAAGACGCGCGCGTCCAAATAAACAGGGGCAAAAAGGAAACACGGGCAAGCAATCTGCTTGCCCGTGTTTTGTGCGCTCAGCAAAGGATGCTTATTTCTTGGCGAGCTTTACAAGCGTCAGCACCGCGCCGGGGTCGCCGGAAATCGAGACCTTGCCGGTGGTGTAGGCGATGACCGGGTCCGCCTTGCCGTCGAGAATCTTCATCAGATTCGTCGGCGCAACGGTCACGACCGCCTTGTTGTCATGATAGTCGTACGGCTCCACGTTGACGCGGCCGTCCTTCGCTTCGATGTAGAAAACACCCTCGACATTTTTGCCGACCAGATTGACCTGGATGGCAACGACGCCGTTGACGGAAGAAGCGTCCACGTCCTCGTACTTTGCCTTGACCTTGGCAACGACCTGTTCGTAAGTCATGGGAACTGCCTCCTTTCCTCTGCGTTCTTTTTTTGGAAAAGCCTTTTTGGCTGTTCCTATTGTAGCACGCCGCGCCGCGCCGCGCAACGGTTTTTCGTCGAAAAAAAGACGGTTTTTCCGACACTTTCCGGCAGGAAGTTGGGCAAAATCACGTGCCCGAAGGCGCCACGGATTTTTGAGAAACACGTGACAAAGGCGCGGTTTTGTGGTACAATACAATGTAATTATCCTTTCGGACCGAAAAAGCTTACAGCAGCGGGAGGCGCACTATGGCTATCGTAAAAACAGAAGCGTATTTCCATTCCTCAACCGGGCAGCAGGACATCCGCACGCTCATCTGGCGTGAGGCGTCGCTCTCGCCCGTCGGCGTGTTCCAAATGGCGCACGGCATGGCCGAGCACATCGACCGGTACGACGGCTTTGCGCGGTTCTTGGCGTCAAACGGCTTCGTCGTCTGCGGCAACGACCACCTCGGCCACGGCAAATCCGTCCGCTCCGCCGCCGACTACGGCTTTTTCGCCGACCAGAACGGCGACAAGCGGCTTGTGGACGATATGCACATTTTAACGCGCATTATGAAAAAGAAATACCCGGGCATCCCCTATTTCCTGTTCGGGCACAGCATGGGCTCTTTGTGCGCGCGGGTGTATGCCGCGCATTTCGGCGACGAGCTCAACGGCGTCATCTTCTGCGGCACGGTCGAGCTGCCCGCCGCCGCCGAGGCGCTGCGGCCGGTTGTGGACGCGGCGTGCGAGCGCTTTGGCCCGCGTGCGGACGCCGACAAGCTCGGCACCGCCTTCAACACGCTTTGCGCGCTCTTTTCCCGCGAAAAGGACGGCTCCTCCGTCGCGTGGCTCAGCCGCGACACGGGCAACCAGCAGGCGTACCTTGCCGACCCGCTGTGCGGCTTTGCCTTTAAGCTCGGCGGGTACCGCGATTTGTTCGCGCTCGCTACGGAGTGCGCGCAGCGCGAGTGGGCGTCCCGGCTGCCCGAGGCGCTTCCCGTCATGATTATCGCGGGCGCCAAGGACCCGGTCGGCTTCAACGGCCGCGGGCCGCTTGCCGTCGCGGACAACCTGGTGCTTGCCGGCCACGACCCGACGGTTATCCTGTATCCCGGCGACCGCCATGAAATTTTGTTCGAGGCGGACCACGAGCTTGTCTACAAGGACGTCCTTGCGTGGCTGCATTCGATTTATCTGCAACAAGCATAAAAACGGTGAGGAACATTGGCAAAGCTGCATAACGTCCCGCCCGAGGAACTCGAGCGCCAGCGGCAGTACGCGCTGCGCGTGCGCGAGCTGCTTGCGGCAAAATACCCGACGCGCGCCCCGCGCGCTTTTGTACACACCTACGGCTGTCAGGGAAACGTCGCCGACGGCGAGCGCATTGAAGGGCAGCTCGAGGAAATGGGCTATGAATTTTGCGACAGCCCCGAAAACGCGGATTTCGCGCTGTACAACACCTGCGCCGTGCGCGAGCACGCCGAGGACCGCGTGTTCGGCAACGTCGGGAAGCTGAAAAATTACAAGCAGAAAAATCCCGATATGGTCCTTGCGCTGTGCGGCTGCATGATGCAGCAGGCGCACGTGCGCGACCGCATCTACAAAAGCTATCCGTATGTCAACCTGGTGTTCGGCACGCACGTGCTGCACCGGCTGCCGGAGCTGCTGTACGAGACGCTCACGGGGCCGCGCCGCGTGGTCTGCGCGCCGGACAGCCCCGGCGAAATCGCCGAGCACCTCCCCGTGCGCCGCACCGGCGGCGTAAAAGCGTGGCTTCCCATTATGTACGGCTGCGACAATTTCTGCTCGTACTGCGTTGTCCCCTATGTGCGCTCGCGCGAGCGTTCCCGCGAGCCGGAGGACGTTCTTTGCGAGGCGCGCGGGCTTATCGCGTCCGGCTGCCGGGAAATTACGCTGCTGGGGCAAAACGTCAATTCCTACGGGAAGGGGAACGTAAGCGGGCTGAATTTTGCGGGGCTTTTGCGCGAGCTCAACGCGCTGCCCGGCGACTTTAAGCTGCGCTTCATGACCTCGCACCCGAAGGACTGCACGCACGAGCTTTTGGAGACGATTGCCGCCTGTGACAAGGTTTCCAAGCACCTGCACCTGCCGGTGCAGTCGGGAAACGACCGGGTGCTTGCCGCCATGAACCGCCGCTATACGCGCGCGCAGTATCTGGACCTTGTCGCCGACGCGAAGGCGACGGTGCCGGGGCTTTCGCTGACCTCCGACATCATCGTCGGCTTCCCCGGCGAAACCTACGCGGAATTCTGCGACACGCTCTCGCTTGTCGAAGCGGTCGGCTACACGTCGCTGTTTACCTTCATCTATTCCCCGCGCGTGGGCACGGCGGCGGCAAAGCTGCCCGACCCCGTTTCGCATAAGGAAAAAACAGAGTGGTTTGCGCAGCTTACCGCCCTGCAGGAGAAAATCGCCGCCGGTGCGCGCGCGCAGATGCGCGGCAGAACCTATACCGTGCTTGTGGAGGGCCGCGCCAAGGCGGGCGGGGCCTTGCTCGCCGGCCGCACGGACGGCAATATCATGCTCGAATTTCCGGGGGACCCGGCGCTTATCGGCACGTACCAAAACGTCCGCGTAACCGATGCGGGACATTGGACGCTTTTGGGCGAACGGACGACGGACGCCCCGGAACGATAAATTCAAAATTGTAAAAGACAGGAGTATTTTATGGACATCGAAACCTTAACCAGACAGCTCGGCGCCGCCATTCAGCAGGACGAAACCTACCTTGCCTACGCCGCCGCCAAGGAAGCCAACGACGCGGACGAAGCGCTCGGCGCGCTGATGGGCAAAATCCGCCTGGTGCAGCTCAATTACCAGCAGGAGGCGGCGAAGGAAACACCCGACGAGGTGAAAATGAACCAGTACAACCGCGAGTTCCAGGCGGTGTACAATGAAATCATGGCCAACGAGCATATGCAGGCGTTCGAAACCGCGCGCCAGGCGGTGGACGATATGATGAACCGCATTACCGGCATCCTCGCCATGTGCGTCAACGGCGAGGACCCCGCAACCTGCGACCCGGCGGCGCACAACTGCGCGGGCGACTGCAGCGCCTGCGGCGGCTGCCATTAAAAAACAAAACGCGCCGGCAAGGCGCGCCTATTGGATGTGAGGCGGACTATGGCGGAGCTTTCCCCCATGATGCAGCAATATTTTGCTATCAAAAAAGAATATCCGGACGCGATTCTGCTGTTTCGGCTCGGGGATTTCTATGAAATGTTCTTCGAGGACGCCAAGGTCGCCTCGCGTGAGCTCGAGCTTGTCTTAACGGGGCGCGACTGCGGGCAGGAGGAGCGCGCGCCGATGTGCGGCGTGCCCTTCCACAGCGCCGACAGCTATATTGCCAAGCTTGTCTCCCGCGGCTACAAGGTCGCCGTCTGCGAGCAGATGGAGGACCCGAAGGCCGCAAAGGGGATTGTCAAGCGCGACGTCATCCGCGTCATTACGGCGGGCACCGTCATTGAGAGCAGTATGCTCGACGAGACCAAAAACAACTACCTCGCCTGCCTGTACCTGTGCGACGGCCAAATGGGGCTTTGCTTTGCGGACGTCTCTACGGGCGAGGTGCAGGCGACGGCGTTTTCGGAAAATTTGGATGAGCGCGCCGTGGACGAGCTTGCCCGCTTTTCCCCGCGCGAGGTGCTGATGAACCCGCCCGCCGCGGCGCTGTCGCGTGTGCGGGAGTTTGTCGGCAAAAAGCTGGAGGCCTCCGTCGAAATGCTTCCCGCCGAAGCCGGGGACTACGAGCAGGCGCTTTTCGCCGTGCGCGCGCAGTTCGGCGAAAAACAGGCCGAGGCGCTGGCGGACGAAGCGCACAAAAGCACGGTGTTCGCCCTGTCCGCCGTGCTCGCGTATTTGCGCGAAGCGCAGAAAAGCGACCTGAAAAACATCGCGGCGGTGCAGGTCTACGCCGACGCGCGGCAGATGAAGCTCAACCTGACCACGCGGCGCAACCTGGAGCTGACCGAGACCATGCGCGACCGTGAAAAGCGCGGCTCGCTTTTGTGGGTGCTGGACAAAACCAGGACCGCCATGGGCAAGCGGATGCTGCGCGCCTGGGTGGAAAGCCCGCTTTGCGACTGCGCCGCCGTTTCCCGCCGCCAAAACGCGGTCGAGGAACTGCTCGGCGACCCCGTAAGGCTCGACAGCTTTACAGAACTGCTTTCCGGGATTTACGACCTGGAGCGGCTGATGACGCGCGTCGTCTACGGCACCGCCAACGCCAAGGAGCTTTTGTCCCTGCAAAGCACGCTCGAACCGCTGCCGAAGCTTCGGGAAATGGTCGGCGGCTGCCGCGCGCAGCTGCTGCGCGACGTGGCGGCGGATTTGGATACGCTGTCGGATGTGCGCGAGCTCGTCATGTCCGCCATTTCCGAGGACGCGCCGTTTTCCGTGCGCGAGGGCGGGATGATTCGCCGCGGCTTCAATGCGGAGCTCGACGAGCTGCGCGCCGTCGTGGAGGGCGGCAAAGGGTATTTGGGCGAGCTTGAGCGCAGCGAGCAGGAAAAAACCGGCATCAAAAAGCTCAAGGTCGGCTACAACCGCGTGTTCGGCTATTATTATGAGGTTTCCAATTCCTTTAAGGAACTGGTGCCCGAAACCTACATCCGCAAGCAGACGCTGACGAACTGCGAGCGCTACATCACCGAGGAGCTCAAGGCGCTTGAATCCAAGGTCCTCGGCGCGCAGGAGCGCATTGTCAGCCTGGAATACGAAATTTTCTGCGCCGTGCGCAAAAAAATCGCCGCGCAGTATGAGCGCACCCGCCGCACGGCGCGCGCCGTGGCGACGCTCGACACCCTGTGCTCTCTGGCGTCGGTCGCGGCGGCGAACCGCTACGTCCGGCCCGAGGTCAACGATTCCGACCGCATTGTCATTACCGAGGGACGCCATCCGGTCATTGAAAAAATGCTCGGCGGCGCGCCGTTTGTGCCGAACGACACGCACCTCGACTGCGGCGAAAACCGCACGATGATTCTGACCGGGCCCAACATGGCCGGCAAATCCACCTATATGCGCCAGGTCGCCCTGATTGTCCTGCTGGCGCAGATTGGCAGCTTTGTGCCGGCGAAATATGCCGAAATCGGCGTGTGCGACAGCATTTTCACCCGCGTCGGCGCGTCGGACGACCTGGCAAGCGGCCAGTCGACCTTTATGGTGGAGATGCGCGAGGTCGCCGAGATTCTCGAAAACGCAACGGCAAAAAGCCTGATTATTCTGGACGAGATTGGCCGCGGCACCTCGACCTACGACGGCATGAGCATTGCGCGCGCGGTGCTCGAATATACCGCGGACCGCAAAAAGCTCGGCGCCAAGACCCTGTTCGCCACGCATTATCATGAGCTCACCGAGCTCGAGGACAGTGTGCCGGGCGTAAAAAATTACAACATCGCGGTCAAAAAGCACGGCGACGAGATTACCTTCCTGCGGCGCATCGTGCGCGGCGGCGCGGACGGCAGCTACGGCATTGACGTGGCAAAGCTGGCCGGGGTCCCGGACACGGTCGTGCGCCGCGCCAAGGTCATTTTAAAGGCGCTGGAGGCGGACGGCGCCCCGGCGGCCCCGCGCCGGGCGGCAGCGCCGGCACAGACGGAGGCGCCCGCGTGGCAGACAAGCCTATCCGGCAACGCCGCCGCGGAAATTGCCGAAGAGCTGAAAACGCTCGACGTCAACACCCTCACGCCGATTGAAGCGCTGACCAAGCTGTACGCCCTGGCGGACCGCGCCAAGCTGGAAAGCTAAAAAACTTTACAGATTAAACATACACGGGCGGCGCGCCGTCCGGGAAAGGAACGAGACCGGTATGCCCACCATCCGTCAGCTCCCCAAGGAGATTGCCCAGCGCATCGCCGCCGGCGAGGTCGTCGAACGGCCCGCTTCGGTGGTCAAGGAGCTTTTGGAAAATGCAATAGACGCGGGTGCGAAGCACATTACGCTGGAAATTCGCCGCGGCGGCGTGCGGTACATCCGCCTGACCGACGACGGCTGCGGCATTGCGCGCGCGGACGTGCCGACGGCGTTTTTGAGCCACGCCACAAGCAAGATTCAAACGGCCGACGACCTCGACGCCATTTTGACGCTGGGTTTCCGCGGCGAGGCGCTGCCCTCCATTGCGGCGGTCTCGCAGCTCGAAATGCTGACGCGCACCGCGTCGGAGCCCGTGGGCACGCGCATTGTGCTCGAGGGCGGGGAGCAGGTCTCGCTCGACGACGCGGGCTGCCCGGTGGGGACGACGATTTTTGTGCGCGACCTCTTTTTCAACACCCCCGCGCGCATGAAATTCCTGCGCTCCGACCGTTCCGAGGGACTTGCCGTTGCGGCGGTTGCGGACCACATCGCGCTGTCGCACCCGGAGGTCTCCATTCGGTTCATCCGCGACGACCGCGAGCAGCTTTGCACGCCCGGGAACGGCGATTTGCTCGCCTGCATCCATGCGGTCTACGGCAAGGAATTTGCCGAAACGCTGCTGCCCGCCTCCTGCTCGCAGGACGGCGTAACGGTCCGCGGCTACGTTTCCAAGCCTTACTGCTCGCGCGGGTCGAGCGCCATGCAGCACTTTTATGTCAACGACCGCTACATCAAATCCCGTTCCGGCGCGGCCGCCTTAGCGGAAAGCTACAAAAACAGCGTGATGGTCGGCAAATATCCGGCGTGCGTGCTGTTTTTGACCGTGGACCCGGCGGCGGTGGACGTCAACGTGCACCCGGCCAAAACCGAGGTCCGCTTTTCCAACGAAAAGGCCGTGTTCGACGTGGTCTACCGCGCGGCGAAGGCCGCCATCGCCGCGGACGCCTCCCGTCCGTCGGTGCAGCTTGCGCCGCAGCCGGACCGTTTCGTACTCCAAAAGGCGGCAGAAGCCTGCGAGCAGCTTACCATGCCGGAGGCGGGTTCCCCGCCGCCCGCAGAAAAGCCGGCCGGCTCTTTTGCGGCGACGCGGGCGGAAAAAACGCCGCCCGAGCAGCTGCGCGCATACGGCGCGCTGTTGGAGGACACAAAAACGGCGTACGAAGCGTCCGATTTGCCGGATTTAAGCCTGCCGAGCGCCGTCCCGGCGGCCGACCCGGCGGTAGACCCGCCGCCCGCGCCGGCAGACGAAACAAGTGCGCCCGCCCCGGTAAATGCGCCGCAGCCGGAGGCGTTTCGCGTCCTGGGCGAAGCGTTTCGCACCTACATTTTCGTCGAGCAGGGCGATACGCTTCTGCTTATCGACAAGCACGCGGCGCACGAGCGGATGCTGTATAACGGCTTAAAGCAAAACAGCGGCGACGCCGGCAGCCAGCTGCTGCTTGCCCCGGCGGCGGTCACCTTAAGCAAAGAGGAATACGCCGCTGTGCTCGAGCATATGGACCTGCTCGAGCAGGCGGGCTTTTCGGCCGAGGATTTCGGCGGCGGAACGGTGCTGGTGCGCGGCTGCCCGCTGAACCTGACGGGGGAGGACGTGACCGCGCTGCTGACGGAATTTGCGGGGCATTTGTGCCGGTACCACCGCGAGGTGCAGGCCGAAAAGCTCGACTGGCTGTACCACTCCGTCGCGTGCCGCGCCGCCGTCAAGGCGGGCGACCACACGACCGACTATGAGCTTCGGGATTTTGTAAAACGCCTGCTTGCCGACCCCGACGTGCGCTACTGCCCGCACGGCAGGCCCGTGCTGATTACGCTGTCGCGCGCGCAGCTCGAAAAGCAGTTCGGGAGGACGCAGTAATGTCCGCCCTGCCCCTTATCGCCGTCGTCGGACCGACCGCCTCGGGCAAAACGGCGCTCGCCGTAGAGTTGGCGCTGGCGACAAACGGCGAGGTCGTCTCGGCGGATTCCATGCAGATTTACCGCGGGATGGAGATTGCCTCCGCTAAGCCCACAAAGGCGGAAATGCGCGGCGTTTTGCACCATATGATGGGGTTTTTGGACCCCGAAACGCCCTACAGCGTGGCGGCCTATGTGCGCGACGCCGCCGCCTGCATCCGGGAAATCGCGTCCCGCGGCAAAACGGTTATCGTTGCGGGCGGGACGGGGCTGTATATCGACAGCCTGCTGACCGGCACGGCGTTTGTCGAAACGCCGTCCGACCCGGCGCTGCGCCGTTCGCTTGAAGCGCAGTATGACGCCGAGGGCGGGGAGGCGCTGCGAAAAAGACTCGCCGACGTCGACGCGGAAACCGCCGCGCGCCTGCACGCAAACGACAAAAAGCGCATCGTGCGCGCGCTGGAGGTGTATTTGCAGACCGGCACGCCGCCGTCGCGCCTTTCGGCGGAATCGCACAACGCGCCGCCGCCGTATCGGCCCGTTTTCCTCGGCCTGGCGTTTCACGACCGCGCCGCGCTGTACCGGCGCATCGACCGGCGCGTGGACGAAATGCTCCGAGCCGGCCTCCTTGACGAAGCGCGCGCTTTTTTCGCCGGGCACGCCGCCACCGCCGCGCAGGCGATTGGCTACAAGGAACTGAAGCCGTATCTCGACGGCGAGGTGCCGCTGGAAACGGCCGTCGACGCGCTCAAACGCGCCACGCGGCGTTATGCCAAGCGGCAGCTGACCTGGTTTCGCCGCAACGAAGCCATCCATTGGATTTATCCCGACGCCTGCACGCCGGACGCCGTGCTCGCGCAGGCGCTTGCCATTATAAAGGCGGTGAACGTATGCCCGGACAAGTAGAAAACCCGCGGGAGCAAAAGGTTGTGCCCCTGCACAAGCCGCGCGGCAGTCGGAAAAACTGGCTGTATGCGGTTCTGGCGGTTCTGGTGGTGGGCTTTTGCGTCTACGAAATTTTTCGCATCAATTACCGGCCCGTTGAAACGGAAATCGCGCTCGACGCGACCGTCGAGGACGCCGTGACGGTCGAGGGCTTTGTGGTGCGGGACGAAAGCTACATCCGCGCCGAAGCCGCCGGGACGCTCGTACCGCTCGTGACGGACGGGCACCGTGTCGCCGGGGGCGACGCGGTCGCGGTGGTGTTTTCCAGCGAGGATGCGGCGCGCAATTACACGCAGCTGCAGCAGGTGCGCGAGGACATCGCGTATTTCGAATCGCTTCAAAATAAGCTCGGCGCGTCGACCGCGGACGTGGACGTGCTCGAGGAGCAGGTCTATTCCGCCGCGCAAAGCTTTGTGCTGGCCACGCGCACCGGAACGCCGGACACGCTCGCGTCGTATGCGCAGGACGTCTGCGAGGCGATTACCTCCCGCCAGCTTTCCACGGGGACGCAGATTGACCCGAGTGAAAAGCTCGCGTCGCTGCGCGCGCAGCTGCAAACGCTCGAGGCCGCGTCCGGCGGGTATACGACCATCACGGCGGACAACCCCGGCTATTACATCAGCCATGTGGACGGCTATGAGGGCGTGCTGCCTTACGCGGACATTGCGGACGCCTCGGGCGACACGCTGGCGGCGGCGCTGCGCGCCGAGCCCGCCTCCCAGGACGCCCTGCAAAGCTGCATGGGCAAGCTCGTGGACGCGTTCGATTGGTACATCGTCTGCGTCTTGGATGCGGACACGGCGGCGGGCGTCGCCTCGGGCGACACGCTGACGGTGGAATTCCCCCTGACCTCCGCCGAGGCCGTCCGCGCGACGGTCGAGGCGGTCAAGCCGACCTCCGACGGCAGCACGGCGCTGGTGCTCTCCTGCAACTGGATGAACCAGCAGTACGCCTCCCTGCGCACCGAGCAGGTGCGGCTTGTCTTTGACGAGATTACGGGGCTGCGCGTCAACAACCGCGCGATACGCGAGGTCGAGGGCGAGCAGGGGGTCTATGTTGTCAGCGGCAATCTGATTGAATTTAAAAAGATTGAGATTGCCTATTCTGACAGCGAATACTCCGTGTGCGTGACGCCGACGAACGAAAACGGCTATCCGCTCGGCGGCTACGTGGAGCGGTATGATGAGATTATCGTAGAAGGGACAGACCTGTATGACGGAAAAATCTTGGGATGAGCAGCGCTTTCAGGACATCGAGTACAACCTGAAGGCGGTTCGCGAGGCGCTCGCCCGCGCGGCGGAGGATTCCGGCCGGACGGCGGCGGACATCGAGCTCATGGCGGTCACAAAGACCGTGGAGGAGCGGTTTATTAACCACGCGATAGACTGCGGCGTGACCCTCATCGGGGAAAACCGCGTACAGGAACTGCTGCGCAAAAAACCGAACCTGCGCCTTGCGGGTGTGCGCAAAAACCTGATAGGGCACCTGCAAACCAACAAAGTCGCCCAGATTGTCGGCGAGGTGGATATGATTGAATCGGTCGATTCGCTGAAGGTCGCGCGCGAAATCGGCAAGCAGTCGCTGAAAAAGGGCGTTGTGACCGACGTGCTTGTGGAGGTGAACATCGGCCTCGAGGCGAGCAAAACGGGCCTTTCCCCCGAGGAGACGCCGGAGCGGATTGCCGAAATGGCGGAAATTGCGGGGCTGCACATCTGCGGACTCATGAGCGTCCCGCCCATTTGCGAGGACCGGGCGAAACTTTGTAAATATTTTGAAAATATGTACAATATGTATGTTGACATCGGTGCGAAAAAAATAGATAATGTATCTATGAATGTCCTGTCCATGGGTATGTCCGGCGATTTTGCCGAAGCCGTTCGCGCGGGTTCCAACCACGTCCGGGTCGGTTCCCGGATTTTCGGGCCGCGCGTGTACTAAAACAGGAGGGTATGGCATGAGTTTTTTGGATAAGGTCAAGAACATGGTCAACGTCTCGGAGGACGATTACTACGACGAGCTGGAATCCGACGATTTCCAGCAGCCCGCACCGGAAGAGCCGGAGGAGCCGCGCCGCACGTCCCGCCGCGCGCGGGAACGCGACCGCGACCGGGACCGCGACAGCGGGAACAACGTGGTCAATATCCACACCACGGCGCGTCTGCAGGTCGTGCTTGCCAAGCCCGAGAGCTTTGAGGAAGCGCGCGCCGTCGCCGACAACCTCAACGAAAAGCACACGGTCGTGCTCAACCTCGAGTCCGCCAACCGCGAGGTTGCGCGGCGGCTTGTGGATTTCCTCAGCGGCGTCGCCTATGCCAACGGCGGCCAGTTCAAGCGCGTTGCAAACAGCACGTTTATCATCACGCCCTATAACGTGGACGTCATGGGCGACCTTTTGGACGAGCTGGAAAACAACGGCGTATTTTTCTAAGCGTATTATTTTTTGGATGGGTGGAATAGAAGTATGATGACTCCGGAAACACTAAAGGCAAAGTCTTTCCAGGCGACGGGCCGCGGCGCGTACCGCGCCGACGACGTGGACGGCTTTTTTGCTGAGGTCAAGGCGTCCTATGAGCAGATGTTCAAGGAAAACGGCGAGCTGATAAAGAAAATCAGCCTGCTTGCCAACAAGGTCGAGCAGTACAAGGAGGAGGAGGACAGCCTGCGCAAGGCGCTCATCTCCGCCCAGACGCTCGCCGACAAGATTGTTCGCGACGCGAAGGAAAGCGTGGAGGGAACGGTCGAAAAAGCGGAAGCGGACGCCGAGGAAATGCGCAAGGCGGCGCAGAAGCAGGCCGACGGGATTGTCGCCGCCGCGAAGGCGGAAGCGGACACGGTCGTGCTGCAGGCGAAAAAGGACGCCGAGGAAATTTTGGGCGCCGTGAACCGCAAGGTTATGAAGGAAAGCCTGGAATTTGAAATGCTGCAAAAGAAGGCGTCGGATTTCCGCACGGAGCTTTTGTCGCTTTATAAAGAGCATCTGGGTCTTATCAATTCCATCCCGGAATACGTGGAAAAGGAAATGCCGGCAGCGTCCGCAAACGAGCAGCCGCAGAAAGCCCCGGCCGAAGCAGCCGAAGAAGCGGCCGCCGAAGCAGCGGAAGAAGCGGCCGCCGAGCCGGCCGAGCCGGAAACCCCGGCCGAAGAAACCGAAGAAGCGCCCGCCGAGCCGGCCGAGGAAGCCGTCCCGGTGACGTTTGAGGACATCTCCTCCGGCGCAGAGGAAACGGAAGAAGCCGAAGAAGCGCCCGCAAACGGGCAGTCGACGGAATCGGACGCCGACGCAGACGCCGATGCGGACGACGAGGGCTTTACGCTGGACCTTGCCGCGCTGGAAGAAGCGGCGGAGGAAGAGGCGGAGGACGCGCCCGCGGCTTCTGCGGCGCATACATACGCGACGATTGAAGCATCGGACGCGGATGCGGCGGACGGCGAGGATGATGACGACGCGCCCGTTTCGTTCAAGAGCTTTTTCAAGAAAAAATAACGGCAGGGGGAACGCCCTCTGTTTGAGGTGGAACGGATGCTTCGTTGGATTGCCGTTTTGGTAATCGCGGCTTTGGTCGCAGCCGACCAGGGCTTGAAATTTCTGGCAATCAAATATCTACAGCCCATAGGCAGCTTCCCTGTGCTCGACGGCGTGTTGCAGCTATCCTACGTCGAAAACACGGGAGCCGCCTTTGGCATATTTCGGGACCATACGACGCTGCTGACCGTTTTTACCGCGGTCGTGGTGGCGGGCGGCTTTGTTCTGCTGGTGTCCGGAAAGCTGAAGGACCGCCTGGCGCTTGCGGCGGCGACGCTTATCCTGGCGGGCGGTGTGGGAAACCTTATCGACCGTGCCGCGCGCGGCTTTGTGGTGGACTATATCGAGCCGCTGTTCGTGGAGTTCGCCGTGTTCAATTTTGCCGATATGCTGGTCTGCGTCGGGGCGGGGCTTCTGGTCCTGTACCTGCTTTTGGACCTTGTGCGCGAACGCCGCCGCGCAAAAAAGGAGACGGCCGATGGAAGCGTTTGAGTTTGTGGCGCTTGACGCCGACGCCGGCGAGCGGCTGGACGTTTTTCTGGCCGAACGGCTGGAGGACGTTTCGCGCTCCGCGCTGCAAAAGGCCATCGGCGAGGGCGCGGCGTCCGTCAACGGCTGCGCGGCTTCCAAAAAAGACCGCCTGCGCGCGGGGGACCGCGTGCGGCTCTGCCTGCCCAATGCCCGGCCGCTCGACGTGCGCGCCGAAAATATTCCGCTGGATATCGTGTATGAGGACGCCGATTTGCTGGTGGTCAACAAGCCGGAGGGCATGGTCGTCCACCCGGCGCCCGGCAACCCGGACGGGACGCTTGTCAACGCGCTGCTTTGGCATTGCGGCGATTCCCTGTCCGGCATCAACGGCGTTTTGCGGCCCGGCATCGTCCACCGCATCGACAAGGACACAAGCGGGCTTTTGGTCGTCGCCAAAAATGATGCGGCGCACCGTTCGCTTGCCGAGCAGATTGCCGCGCACAGCTTCCTGCGCGAATACCGCGGTGTGGTCGTCGGGCATCTGCGCGCGCCGGCGGGGACGGTTGACGCCCCCATCGGCCGCAGCGACCGCGACCGCAAAAAAATGGCGGTGACCGAAAAAAACAGCAAGCCGGCCGTTACGCATTATGAGACGCTCGAAACCTTTGCCGGCTACAGCCTTTTGAAATTCCGGCTGGAGACCGGCCGCACGCACCAAATCCGCGTGCATATGGCGTATCTCGGGCACCCGTTGGCGGGCGACGCGGTCTACGGCCATCCGGCCCCTCGGGAAAAGGGGCTCTGCGGACAATGCCTGCACGCAAAAGTGCTGGGCTTTACACACCCGCGTACCGGGGCGTTTCTGCGCTTTGAAAGCGCCCTGCCGGGGTCATTTGAAAAATTTGTAAGGAGTTTGACGCGTGAGGGTTGAAACGAGGGGGAAAACCGATTTTTCCGACTGGCTGGTCGCTTCCGACATTGACGGGACGCTGAACAACAAGCTGCGCCGTCTGCCGAAGCGCAATTATGAGCGCATCTGCGAATTTGTGCTCGAAAAGAAGGGGCATTTCACATTGGCGTCTGGCCGCAACGTCAGCTCCATGCGCAAGCCGTTCGAGCGGCTGCCGATTGCCTCTACGCCCGCCGTGCTGCTCAACGGCGCGGGCATTTATGATTACGAGCACGAAAAAATGCTCCGCTTCCACCCCATCAACCCGGCGGGCTACGAGCTTGTGCGGGCGGTTACCCAGAAATTCCCGGCGGTCGAAGTCGAGATTTTGACAGATACTAGTGCATATACGATTAACGCGCACATTTTTGCAAACATCATGCTGCGCGCCGACAACCTGCCGCACCGCAAGTTCCGGCGCATCGGCGAGGTCCCGCCCGACAACTGGGGCAAGGTGATTTTCCTCGGGATGCCGCCGCTCATTTCCGCCGTAAAAAAATATCTGCTCGCCATAAAAGACCCGAACGTCAACTTCATGTCCTCCTCCGTTTCTTCCTTTGAAATGCTGGAAAAGGGTATCCACAAGGGCGTGGGGGTTCTGGACATCGCCGATATGTACGGCATCGACCACAGCCACACCGCCGCGATAGGCGATTATTTCAACGATTATGAAATGCTCAAAAGCGTAGCCCTGCCCGCCGTGTGCGCCCAGGCGCCGCGCAAGATGCACGAGATTGCCAAGTTCCACGCGTGCCACTGCAACCGCGGCGCCGTGGCGGACCTTCTCGAATATATCATGGACGAATACAAAGGAGGATGAATCCATGGAGCAGGCTTTGAAAAAAGAACTGCAAATTTTCGCGACGAAAACGCGCATGGGCGTGCTCGAGGGCGTGTACAGCGCCAAGGCCGGGCACCCGGGCGGCTCGCTCTCCGTCTGCGACGTTTTGAGTTACCTGTACAACGTGCGTATGCGCGTCCGCCCCGACGACCCGAAGTGGGCGGACCGGGACCGGCTTGTGCTGTCCAAGGGCCACGCCGCGCCCGCGCTGTACGCCGCGCTGGCGTACAAGGGCTTTTTCCCGGTCGAGTCGCTCAAGACCCTGCGCAAATCGGACAGCTTTTTGCAGGGGCACCCCAATATGGATAAGGTCCCCGGCGTGGATATGAGCACCGGCTCTTTGGGGCAGGGCATTTCGGCGGCCGCCGGCATGGCGCTCGGCGCAAAGCTGGACGGCAAGGATTTCCATGTGTACGCCATCCTCGGCGACGGGGAATTGCAGGAGGGGCAGGTCTGGGAGGCGGCGATGTTCGCCGGCAACCACGAGCTTTCCAACCTCACCGCCATTGTGGACAACAACAATCTGCAAATCGACGGCACCATGGAAGAGGTCAACGCCCCGTACCCCATCGCCGAAAAATTCCGCGCGTTCAACTGGAACACCGTCGAAATCGACGGCCACGACTTTGACGCCCTGGAGGCCGCGTTTGCCGCGGCGGACGCGTGCACAACAAGCCCCACCGCGATTGTGATGCGCACCGTAAAGGGCAAGGGCGTGTCCTTTATGGAAAACGCCGTCGGCTGGCACGGCAGCGCGCCGAACACCGAGCAGTATGAACAGGCCATGCAGGAATTGAACGCCGCTTTGGCAGAATTGGAGGCGTGAGCTATGGCAGAAGTGATAAAATGCGCGACCCGCGAGGCCTACGGCAAGGCGCTTGTGGAATTGGGCGGGCAGAACGACAGGGTATTGGTGCTGGATGCGGACTTGGCGGCCGCGACCAAGACCGGGATGTTCAAAAAAGCCTTCCCGGAACGCTTTATTGACGTCGGCATCGCCGAAAGCAACCTGATGGGCATTGCAGCGGGGCTGGCCGCCACGGGACACATCGTGTTCGCCAGCTCTTTTGCGATGTTCGCCGCCGGGCGGGCGTTCGAGCAGGTGCGCAACTCGATTGGGTATCCGCACCTCAATGTCAAGATTGGCGCGACGCACGCCGGCATTTCCGTCGGCGAGGACGGCGCGAGCCACCAGTGCTGCGAGGACATCGCCCTGATGCGCTCCATTCCGGGCATGGTGATTTTGAACCCGGCCGACGACGTCGAGGCGCGCGCCTGCGTACTGGCCGCCGCCGCGCACGAGGGCCCCGTGTATATGCGCTTCGGCAGGCTCGCCGTGCCGCGTGTGTTCGACGAAACGTATCGATTTGAAATCGGCAAGGGCGCGATTTTGCGCGAGGGCACGGACGTCGCCATCGTCGCGACGGGCCTTATGGTCAACGAGGCGCTTATGGCCGCCGAAACGCTGCAAAACGAGGGCATTTCGGCGCGCGTCGTCAACATGGCGACGATTAAGCCCATTGACCGCGGCATCCTGATAGATTCCGCCAAAAAGACCGGCGCAATCGTCACCGCGGAGGAGCACAACGTGCTCGGCGGGCTTGGCGGCGCGGTCGCGGAGGTTATCTGCGAGACCGTCCCCGTGCCGGTGCTGCGCGTCGGCGTGAAGGACGTGTTCGGCAAGTCCGGCCCGGCGGTTGAGCTGCTGCACCTGTTCGGTCTGGATGCGGCGCACATCGTCGAAAAGGCGAAACAGGCCGTCAAAATGAAAGCGTAGACAACAAAAAAGGAACAGCGGGGAGACGAAACCGTCTCCCCGCTGTTTTTTGCGTGCGCCAGGCCGTCAGTCGCCTTCCGCAATGGCCGTGGCGGCAAAAACGAGCACATCCTCGGCAACCGGAAGTGTCAAGCGGTCATCCTTTACAGGAATTTTCTCAAAGAACAGATAGCCCTGCTTGGCGATGGCGTCGCCGTCCGCCTTGTGCAGGTGCGTAAATTCATAGGCGAGCGTGCAGCGCTTGCGGTAGCCCGCGCGCTTTTGCCGGCCTTCGTACAAATCGCCTGCGCCCAGCGCCTCCAGGCAGTCCGGAATTTGTACGCGCGCACCCTCCGGGAAGACGCACGCCCGGTCGCCCCGCGCGGCGGTCAGCACCAGCGCGACGGCGCGCGTGCCCTCGGGCAGCAGCAGCGTCTGCCCGCAGCAGGCGACGGCGTTTTGCGCGCCGCCCTCCATTGTAAAGGAAATACCTTTACAGGTGAGCGCCTGCGGGAACAGCTCCGTCGGAATGGAATAGCCGCCCAGCGGTCCGTTTGCCCGTTTCCCGTTCGGCGACAGCGCCGGGACGCTGACCGGCAGCCGCAGCGGAATTTGCCGCGGCACATCCGCCGTTTTGCCGAAGGGCTTGCATTCGAGCAAAAACGTCATCGGCGCAAAGGGCTCGATGTCAAAGACCAGCTCGCCCTTCTGCGGGCGCAGGGCCTTTAAGGGCTGCTCCTGCGCGTTGCAGAGCCACGCCTTGCGAATGCCCGCGCCGACGCGCAGCCGCACGCCGGTTTGCTTTTTGCCCGTGCCCTCGTTGACGCGGACAATCAGATTTTCGCCGTCCTGCGCCTTTTTCAGCGCGCGCAGCACCACGCCGTCCCCGGAAAGCCCGGCAAAGGAAAAGACCGGGTCCAAAGCGCCGTTCGGGTTTGCGCGGACGGCGAACGCGCGCAGCGGCTGGTTAAACGCCGCGCCGGCCGCCTGTGTTTCGGCAAGGCCGTCGCCCGCGTGGCTGAAAATACCGAAGGCGTAGCGGTTCCAGCCGAGGTCGAGCTGGTCCTGGTGGCTGTCGGGCAAAAAGCCGAACCGCGGCGTGTGCAGGCCGGTTAGGCGCAGGGTGTCGGCCGTCGGGTGGTCCCAACCGTATTTGCAGTCGCTTAACACGGAAACGCCGCGTTCGCCGTCGCTGATGTCCGCCCAGTTCTGTCCCGGGACCTCATAGAGCTTCGGGGTGTTGAGCCCGCGCCGAATAAAGCCCAGCCCCAGGTCGTAGGCGGCCTGCTCGTTTTGCACGCGCAGCACGAACGGCGTTTTTAAAAGCGTCCGCTTTTCCTGCCAGTAAATCAGGTTGTCCACGCGCACCGTGTCCTCGTCGAGCCCCAGGCTCACGCGCTGGAAAAAGACGGATTTCCCCGCCGTGCGGCGCGTCTCCAGGGTTACGCGCGCCGGGCCGTTTTCCAGAATTTTAAACTGCGGCTTCTCTGCAAAGCGCGCGGGCGGGGCCATGACCTCCTTGTAATCCAGCTCCCAGGCGGGCCACATCTTCGAGCCGTTGTACCGGAACAGCGCCATGCGCACCGGCGCCTTCAAAAGCTCCGCTTGCAGCGATTTGTCAAAGACCGAGGCGATGTCGCCGTTTTCGTCCAGCGCCACGCGGTAACGCGCGTTTTCAAGCGTCCGCGCGGTGCAGGCAAGGTCCGTTTCCTTTGCATACGGCGCTTTGGCGGGTGTAATGCAGTAAAGCGCAAGCCCGTTTTCGGGAACTTCGGCGGCGAAAACAACCTCGCCGTTCCCGTTTATCTGGCTGGGCACGGCCTTGCCCTTCGCATCCTTTACGTGTACATACGCCGTCCCCGCCGGCAGCGCCACGCGGCAGGCAACCGCCCCGCGCCTTGCAAAGCCCGTCGGGTTCGCCACGGCGACGGTCGTCCCGCGGGAAAACGGCGCGCGCATTTGCCGCGCTGTGGCCTGTACCGCACTTTCATAGACGCCCGCAAACTGGTTGAGCGACAGCACATAGTCGTTCCAGCTGCGGCGGTACACGCGCGAAAGGGAGGTGCCGGGCAGGTCGTCGTGGAACTGGTGCGCAATGACGCGCTTCCACGCGGTGTCGAGCACCGCCTGCGGGTATTCGGCCGCGCCGAGCCACGCCGCCGCGGCGGAAAACCGTTCGGCAGCGTCGGCGGTCTGCTCGTTTTGCTTGTTTAAGCGCTTACCCAGCGCGCGCGAGGTATAGCCGCCTACGCCGTGGTCGGTCGAAACAAGCTCGTTGTTCCAGACGGGCAGCTTCCCTTTTTCCTCGGCGGAAAGCTCCGTGTCCATCAGGCGGAACACGCCGTCGGTGTTCGTAATGGCGACGTCCACCGCTTCGCCGGCGTTTTGGCGCAGCTCGGACACAACGGTCTTGACGGATTTCTCCTTCGGCGCGCCGCCGCGGTCACCGACGCCGTGCAGCAGGTAGGTCATGGGGAGATTGTATTCCCGGAGGTTCTTGTCGAGCTTTTTCGGCGCATTTTTGTGCGTGCGCACGCTCTCGAGCGTCGCGCTGTAGTCCTGCGCGTCAAGCGAGGCATAGACCCGGCTGCCGTCCACGCCCTGCCAGAGCCCCAAATCGAACGGGATGCCGTACGCCGAGCTCCACGTCAGCTTCTGGGTCGTAAAGCCCAAAAGCCCCGCGTGGCGGATGATGCTCGGCAGCGCATACCCGAAGCCGAAGCAGTCGGGCAGGTAGATGTCGAGGCTCGTCTTGCCGAATTTTTCGAGGAAATAGTGGTTGCCGTATAAAATGTTTCGGAACAGCGCCTCGGGGGAGGGGACGTTCACGTCGCCGTTTTCATAGGCGCTGCCCGCCACAAACCAGCGGTTCGCCGCCACATAGCGGCGCAGGCGCTCGAAATCGGCGGGATAGTATTCCTCCATCAGCTCATAGCGGCGGCTGCCCTCAAAGCTGAACACATATTCCGGGTATTTTTCAAACAGCCGGAAATTTTCCCGCAGCGTCGCGGGGATATATTCGCGCACCGTCGTCTCAAAATCCCAGTTCCACACGGTGTCCAGGTGCGCGGTCGCGACGGTATATATGGTAGGCTTTTTCTTCGGTGTCATAAGCGTCCTTTCCGAGATGCGTTCTGCGCTTTTTGCGTTTTCATCAGCCGTTTCCCTTGTCTTTGCGTTTCTTTACGGCGCGGACAATCAGCGCCGCCGCCCCGCCGAGCACCACAAGTCCGCCGAGCGTGCCGAACAGGGCGGGCAGGAACTTGGACTGGTATGCGCCGTAGCCGTGCTGGTCCTTGAAGACGTTCCACACGCGCGCGCAGCCCAAATCGTCATAGGTCAGCACCTCGGTCTCAAAGGTGGACAGGTCGTCCTCGTGCAGCGTGATGGTGCGCACGCCGCGGTAGTTGCCGTAGCTGTAAAATGTGCAGGCGGGCACGGCGACGAGCTCTATGCCCTCATACTCGCCCATAAAGTCGTTCGTGTGGTCGTGGCCGAAAAAGGCGCCGAGGATGTCGCCGACCGCAAGCCAGCTTTGGAACTGTCCGCCGTTGAAGTCGGGCGGACAGGGGGCCTCGCGCACGTCGCCCTGGGTCAGGTTGTCGGCCAGGTACCAGGTGTCGTGGAAGCTGCTGTTCCCGCGGAACGCGCCCTTTGTGCCCTTTTCGACCGTTTTAAACATATCGTACACTTCCGGTACGATGATGTGCTGGAACAAAAGCGAGGGGACCGGCTTCCCGCCGTTTTGCGCCTTGAGCGCTTCGGCGGTGCGCTGGTACCAGGCGGTCTGGTCGGCGTGGACATAGCCGTAGCCGCCGCCCTCCTCTTCCGCCGCATAGGGGTTCGAGTCCATGCACCAGAGGTTAAAGACGGTCTTTTCCCCCGCGCTGTCCAAAATGGGCAGGTTGTAGTTGCAGTAGCCGGTCATCTCCTCGCCCGCGACGGCGACGCAGGACGGGTATTTCTGGAAGCAGGAAAGCAGAAACGCCTTTGCCTCCTCCTCGGTCATGCCGACACCCTCGCTGCAAAGCCCCTCGTGGTCGTGGTTGCCGAACACAAGCGCAAACGGGATGCCGCGGTCGTCAATGGGCTTGGCGATGGCGTTCACGGCCTGCACCGTTTCCTCCTTGGTCACGCCGTTCCAGTAGCCAGCGATGTTGTCGCCCAAAAGGATGACAAGGTCCGGCGCGGTTTGGTCAAGCGCGGCGTTCAAAATGGCAAGGGTTTCTTTCTGCGGCTTGTTTGTGTCCTGCAGGTCCGCAAGGACTAAGATTTTGAATGTACCGTTGTGGAATTGCAAGGGTCCTACCTCCGTAGCTTGTGCCGATGCCGCCATGGGCAGCGCGCAAAGCAGGAGCGCCGCCAGCAGCAGGGAAATACATTTGCGTATACGTTTATTTGTTTTCATTTTCTGCCTCTTTCTTTTCTGCGGCCTCCTCGGCCGCCTGCCGTTCGCGCTTTTGGCGGATGCGCCTGGGCGTGAGCTTGTAAAGCAGCGCGTCCACCTTGGCCCATTCGGCCTCGGCTTTTTCGGCGTCGGCCTCTAAGCGCGCCTCCATGTTGTAGTACATCAGGTTGCACCCGCAGTGCGGGCACTCGGGCTTTAAGTCGAAAACACGCAGCTTGCCGCCGCATTTCGGGCATTTGTTATCCATTGGCTTCCTCCTGCGTATGCTGCGCGGTCATTTCCTTCGACAGCTTCTCGCGGTGCTCGCGGATGTCCGCCTGGATGCGTTCGAGCTTCTTGCCGTCCAGGTCATAGAACGCGTACGGAATGAGCGAAATGAGGCTGAGCACCTGCGGAATCATCGTAACCAGCGCCCACAGCCACAGCCGCGTGTTGACGCCGCTCGTCTCCACCAGCACCATGTCCGCACCGACCTCCTGCAGGCCGATAAACGGGATAATCAGCGTTGCAATGCCGGTGCTCAAAGAGCCGGTCAGCTTGCTGATGAAGGTCAACAGACTGAAGGTCATGCCCTCGTTGCGCTCGCCGGTTTTCCACTCCATGTAGTCGACCGTATCGCCGACCATCTTGGTCGGCACGACCATGGAAATGCTCGAGACCGCGCTCGTAAAGAAGCCCTGCAGGCTTAAAAGCGGGACGATAATCCGCGGGTCGGTGTAGCTGCGGAAGCCGAGGAAGAAGATGACGGTCGTCACAACGGCTTTAATCAGCGCAATGCGGATGACAATCTGCTTCGAGGTCCACCGCTTTTCAAACCACGGGATTAGCAGATAGGCGAAAAAGCCCATGACCGTGCCGGGAATGCCCGCCAGAATGGACAGGCTCGCAATCCCTAAGGAGAGCTTATAGTAGTATTGCGTAAAGACGTCCGCAATGCCGCCCACGGTGCCGAGGATGTTGGACAGGACGATAAGCAGCAGCGGCTTGTTTTTGAAAAGGAAGCGGAAGCAGTCCAGGAGCTTGGGCTCGTCGGCGCTTTGCACGGCGCGTTCCCGGGTCTTAAGCCCGCCTAAGAAGAACAGGACCATGCCGACCGTCGCGGCGAGCGTCCCCATAAAGAGGAATACCTGCTTTAAGTCCCAGCCGATGGTGCCGGCGGTGCTCAAATCGATAAAGATGGGAATCGCAATGCCGACCACGCCGCCGATGATGCTCGACAAAAACCGCGCCGAGGTAATGCAGCGCGAACGGTCGCCGGGGCTCGGCGAAATCGCGGCGGAAAGACCCCAGAAGGGGATGTCGCCAATCGTGTAGAAAAACTCCCAGACGAAATACGTAATCCACATATACACAATCTTCGCCATGGTGCTTTCCACGCCCGACAGGAACTGCGCCCCGCCGAAAAAGACGACGGTCGCAATCCCCAGGGGAATCGGCACGAACAGCAGGTACGGGCGCAGCTTGCCGTAGCGTGTGCGCGTCCGGTCGACGATGCTGCCCATGAGCGGGTCGTTGAAGGCGTCCCAAAGCCCCAAAACAAAGACCATCAGCGTGACGGCCTCGCTCGGGATGCCGAATACGGTGACCAGATAAAACGTCAGCTGCGAGCGAATCAGGTTGTAGCCAATCACCTGACCGCCGTTGGCAACGCCGTACAGCACCGTTTCCTTGACGCCGACGTAGCGGCGTTCCTTTGCGGCTTCTGCAGCCTGCATAAGCGTTCACTCTCCTTTATATCCATGACGGCCGAGCCGTCAATTTTCCGTATATATCGGCGCGCACACCGCAAGCAGCGTGCCGGGCGTTTCGTCCGTGTCGCCCCAAAGCGTCGCGGCGTACCAGCCGCCGGCACGAACGTGCAGGCGCGCTTCCTGCACCGCGTCGGAGACCGGTATGCGCAGGGCCTCGGTCAGTCCGTTTGTATAGACCCGGATTTCCCGCGGGACAAAGCGGTCCTCGCCCATGGCCCGTGCGCGCGTAAGGTCCGTCCGGAACCAAACCGGCAAGTCGCCGGGCTTTACACAGTCGCCGGACGTCTGCCCGGCCGCGGTTTCCACGGTGAACAGCGGGCCGGCCGAAACAACCGTCCGCCCGGCTTTTATCGCCTGCTTCATCCCGGCCGCCGTCAGCGGCGCCGGGCAGCGCAGGTAGGTGCACGCGCTCGGCAGCAGGTTGCCCGCAAGCCGGTGCCAGTCGCGCCCGAAGGTGGGCGCTATATGGAACCCGCGGTCCAAAAGCGACGTCCACAGCCGGATGGCGCGGGAATTGGGGATGTTTAGCTTCGGCACGCCCTCCGACCAGATTTCCAGATAATCGACCAGCGACCAGTCGCGCACGCGGTAGTCCCAATGCCCGCCGGTGCAAATGGGCGTCCCAAGCTGAAACGGGTGCGCAATGCCGCAGACGCCGCCGTTTTCGCGGACGGCGCGCAGCTTCTCGTCTATGGCGTCGGGGCGCGCGTCGCGCCAATCCACGTACCGCGCGCAGTCGAGCACCGGCATATGCCCGAAATACGTCGTCCACTCCATGCCGCCGAGCACCACGGGGTCGCGGCTTTGCCGCGCTTGCAAACAGCCGGCGGTCGTGTTGTGGTCCGTCAGCGCCACGCCGTCCAAAAGCCGCCCGCGCGCGGCGTCCAAAAGCGCGGGGACGGTAAACGCCCCGTCGCTGTGTACGGTGTGGCAATGCAGCTCGCAGGCGAACCAGCGTTCAGCGTCCATGCTCGTCCACCTCCGCGTCCACCTTTAGCGTGCAGTCACAGCTTTGTGTGACCAGCGCATGGATGTTGAGCATTACCCGCCACACGCCCGCAGGCAGCTTCCCCGGCAAAAACCCGGGCGACGCCGCGTCTTCCGTCAGGAAATGCGCCTGCACGTCGTCCTGCCGGTGCGCGCAGCCGCGAAACCCGTTCGGGTCGTCAAGCGACACGGTCACCAGGTTCTTCAGCGGCAAAAAGTGCGTCCAGTCCGGGTACTGCGCGGCAAATTCGCCCGCGTCGCGCTGCAGGCACGCCTCGATAAGCGGCCGCGCCGCTTCCCCGTCCAGCGTTTTCGGCGCGTAGGAAAAGCGGATGTCGAGCCGCTTTGTATGCGCGGGGACCGAAAAGGAGACGGCCAGGTTCGTTTTTTCGCTTGCGCGCAGCAGGTGCGCGTCGGTCGAAAGCAGCGTCTGCGTCATACGGTCTCCTCAAGCGTTTTGTCCATAAAGGCTTCCATGGTCTGCAAGTAAAGCTTCGGCGCGGTGTAATAGCTGCGCGCATGGACGGCGCCCGGGACGGACAGCTTCTCTTTTTTGGAGGCGCACGCGTCGTACAGCTCATCCATCATGAAGTACGGCACAAAGCGGTCCTCTTCCCCGTGGATGAACAAAATCGGCGCCTTGGCGTGCCGGACGGCGTCTTTGGGCGACGCGTCGCGGAACGAATAGCGGCAGAAAACCTTGCAATAGAGGTTGCAAAGCGGCAGAAGCGGGAAATCCGGCATATGGAAGGAGGTGTGCAGCTGGTAGGAAAATTCCGCCCAGGCCGACGTGTACCCGCAGTCCGCCACAATGCCGCGCACCGCCGTGCCGGCCGTGTGCGGGCTCATGAGCATTACGGTTGCCGCGCCCATGGAAACGCCCAAAAGGAAAATGGGCGTGTTGGGGAAGCGCTCCTCCAGGTAACGCACCCAAAGGTATGTATCGCGCGATTCGTGCGTGCCGTACCCCATGAATTTGCCGTCGCTGTCGCCGCAGCCGCGGTGGTCGGGCATCAAAACGATATAGCCGTCGCGGTAGAGGTCGGGCGCGGTGAAGCGAAATTCCCGCAGCCCCGCGCTCCTTGCCCCGTGGCAGGCAAGCACCGCCCGGCCGTTTGGCTTTTCGGGGACAAGCAGCCGGGCGACAAGCTTCGCGCCGTCGGGCGCCGTCAGAGTAAGCGTCTGCAGCGGCAGGGCGCACAGCTCGTCCAAAGCGGCTTCGGCCGCGGCCTCATACGCCTCGTCGCGCACGCCGCCGCCCGCAATAACCTTGCCAAGGAATTTCGGCAGCTGCAAGGTCTTGCGCCAGACAAGCTGGTTGAAGATAAAGCCGCAAAGCAGCAAAAGCAGCGCCAAAAGCGCGGCAAGCGCAAGCAGGATACCGAGCAATACGTCGTTCATGGGGACACCTCCGGCGTTTGTACAGGATAAAGCCGCAAATTGGACAGCATGATTTTTTCACACAGCGCGCCATCCATGAAATCGAGCAAAAACCAGCCCTGCGCGCGGTCGGTCCGCAGGGGATAGGCGGCAAACGCGGCGTTGACGGGGACGGCGGTCCGCGCCGGGATGCGCGGCCGGCCGCAGGTGCTTAAAAAATGCAGGCAGATGCGGTTCTCGCCGGGCGCGGCGCAGTCCAAAAACGGCTTCGCGGCGCGCTGCCATTTGACCGCGGGCGGCAGGCGGTAGCGGTCCTGTATGTCGGCGCTCGTGCGCTCGCTTAAGCGGATGTGCACGGGCTCGGTGCGCCTGCGCGCGCCCTGGTCGGGCCAGTTTGAAAAGTCCAGCCCGCATTTTTCGCGGGTCTCAAACGACTGCGGCCGGCCGCAGCGGCGCAAAAGCACCAGCTTCCCGCGGCACTCTGCAAGGCGCGGCACGCGGTTTTCCAAAAACCAGCGGCCGGGGTCCGGACGTATGAACCGCTCGTAAAAGACGGGGAAAAAGTCCGCCGGCTCCTTCCCGCGGTCCGACTTGACGCTTAAGACCAGCGTTTCGCGCGGGTGGGCTTCTAAAAATTGCAGGCACAGCGCAAGCACGTCGCCGAACAGCAGCCGGCGGGTGCGCGTCTCGTCCGTAAAGCAGTCGGCGCGGCTGTGCACAAGGAAGAAGCGCCCGCCCTTCAAAACCAGCCGCAAGTCCAAAAGCCGAACGCCCGCGCGCAGCTGCTGTGCGACGGAAAGCGCCTGACATTGCGCAATGCGCCGCAAATTGCAAAAAGCCGTCGCGCTGTCATGCGTTCCGGCTAAATGGATTTCGGAAAGAAAAAGGTCGTCCGCGAGCGCGGGCAGGACCGCTTGGGCCTCCATGGCGTACACCTCTTTCCGTATCATAGCGTATTTCCCGCAAAAAAGCAATCATTTCCACAAGAAATATTTTTGAAATCCGCGAATTATAGAGGTTCTGCATAACGAACGCCGGCCGGCTTTGGGGGTTCCCTTTGGTTCGGGTGAAAAAGCGCACAAAAAAACGCCCCGCAGGGCGTTTTGGGCGGCTACAGCTTGTGGACCGCGTTGTAAAAATCCAGCGTCGCAAGCCGCCTGTCCGCATGGGCGCGCAGATAGGCTTCGGTTATGTACCCGAGCTCCTCCGTGACCGTGCCGGAGGTCTCGAAGGCATACAGCTGCTTCCAGTCCGAAAACACGATGTGCCGCATGGCGTTGAGCACGCCCGGCTGCAGCCGGAACGGCGCCGACGCGGGCGCGCAGCTGTCGCAGTACAAAAGCCCGTTCGCCATATCGAGATACATGGGGTCCGACTCGAACCGCCCGCAGGTCTCGCAGGCGACCAGGTTCGGCGCATAGCCTGCCAAGGCGAGCAGCCGCAGCTCCGTCAGCGCTTTGAGCGTTTCGGGGCTCTTGCTGCCGTTCGCAAGCATATACAGCGAATTGAGCAGCAGCCGCAGCTCCTCGTGCGCGTCCTGCCCTTCGGGGGCGAAAAGAAGGCCGAGCTCCAGAAAATATTCGCCGAGCGCGAGCTTGTCCAAATCCTCGCGCAGCCCGAAAAACAGCTCTATGGCCTCGGCGTCGTCAATGACGTAGCTGTCCTTGCCTTCATACAGCGTTAGCTGCGCGTAGCAGAACTTCGTCGTCGCCGCCTGCTTTTTGCTTTTGACGGATTTTGCGCCGCGCACGAACGCGCGCAGCACGCCTTCGGTTTCCGTCAGCACCGTCACGAGCTTGTCGCGTTCACCGATATTCTGTTCCTTGAGAATCAGTCCCCTGGTCGTCCGGTTCATCCGCTTCGTCCTCGCGGCAGTTTTGGAACAGGGGCTTGTGCGCGCAATACGCAAGGTAGTCCTGAATGCTGCCGCTTTTGATAAACATATCCCAGTAATTCGGTTCCATCTCAGCACCCGCTTTCAAAGGGAGGTCTGCTTTTACCATCCCCGTTTTGCGCGTGCGGATTCCTGTTAATCTAATCCAAATGCATGAATCAGCCCTTCCCGGTTGCGCCAGCCCTCCTTGACCTTGACGCGGCACTGCAAATTCACCTTGCAGCCGAAAAAGCGCTCCATATCCTGCCTTGCGAGCGTCGCCGCCTTTTTGAGCGTCGCGCCGCCTTTGCCGATAATAATGCCCTTGTGCGATTCCTTTTCGCAGTAAATGACCGCGTCGATATCCAAAATGGGCGCGTCCTCGCGCTCGCGCATCCGCTCCACGCTGACTGCCGTGCCGTGCGGAATTTCATGCGACAGCAGCCGCAAAAGCTTTTCCCGAATCATTTCCGCCGCCAGCACCCGTTCGGGCTGGTCGGTCAGCGTGTCGTCCGGGAAAAAGTGCGCGCTGGCATACGCGCAGGCCTTCAGCTCCTGTAAAAGCGCGTCTAAGCCGTCGCCGTCCCTTGCCGAAACCGGCACGACGGCGCGAAACGCCGCAAGCGGTGCGAGCGAAGCAATGCGCGCGGCAAGCACGGACTTGTCCTGAAGAAGGTCGATTTTGTTGATGGCGAGCAGCAGCGGGACGTTTGCGGCGCGCAGCTTTTTCAGCAGCTGCGCCTCCGTGTCCGAAAGGCCGGTGCCTGCGGCCTCGCAGACGAACAGACAGGCGTCCACGCCCGCGATGCTGTCGGAAACGGCCTGCACCATCTTTTCCCCGAGCTTGGTGCGCGGACGGTGGAAGCCGGGCGTATCGGTAAAGACGAGCTGCACGTTGTCGTCGGTCGTCAGCACTCCCATAATGCGCGTGCGCGTGGTCTGGGGCTTGTTGGAAACAATGGCGATTTTTGCGCCGAGCAGCCGGTTCAAAAGGGAGGATTTCCCGACGTTCGCCTGCCCGACGATAGAGATAAATGCGGTTTTCGACGGGGCGTTCACAGGCGGTCCTCCTCTTCGCTTTTTGAAAAGCGCTTCCCGAACCCGCGGAAAATGAAGACCGTCGCTAAGGCGATGGAAAACGCCAGCACGGCGAGCATCCACGGATTTTCTTTATAATACGCGAACATCGCCCGGAACGCCTCGCGCTGCCCGAGCACGGCCACGCCGACCGCTACGGCAAACGCCGCGCAGACAAGCACCGCCCCGGCGGCGGCGTCCTTGGCGCGCTTTGCGTGCAGGCGGTACGCATCCGCCGCAAGGTCCACGGCGTGCTCCACGGCGGTGTTGACAAGCTCCGCCGCCACAACCAGGGCGTTTGCCAAAAACAGCAGCGCCAGCTGCGCGCGCGTCACCGCAAAAAAGTCATAGACCGCAAGGAACGTATACATATAAACCATGCACACGGCGTGGATGCGCATATTGCGCTCCTCCGCGAGCGTCCGGAAAATGCCGCGAAACGCATAGCCGAAGCTGCGAAACAGGCTTTTGAGGCTCTCCATACCTTATTCGCCGTCGTAGTAATAGCTGCCGTTGCGCTTTAAGCCGAGCTGCGTGAGCACGGCTTCTTCCTTCTCGCGCATATGCACGGCCTCCAGCCCGCCGTTTACGTGGTCGTAGCCGAGCAGGTGCAGCATGGAATGCACGGTGAGAAAGGCGACCTCGCGCTGCAGCGGATGGCCGTAGTCCTCCGCCTGCCGCACGGCCGTCTCCATCGAGATTACGATGTCGCCGAGCATTTTCGCGCCGGTTTCCGGGTTCACGTCGTACTGCCCGCCTTCCCCGAGCGGGAACGAGAGCACGTCGGTGGGCTTGTCCATATTGCGGTGCTTCTGGTTGAGCGCGCGGATTTGCTCGTCGTCCACGAAGGTGACGCTGATTTCCGCCGAGCCCTCAAAATTTTCCTGCACCAGCACGGCGTGGCAGCAGCGCCGCACAAGCATCCGCACGCCGGTCGGGATTTTGACCGCCTTTTGTTCGTTGGAAATAATGACCTTAATCTTGTCCGTCATTTTCTTGCCTCCTCGCTTTTTTCATAGGCCTTGATGATGTCCTGCACAAGCCGGTGCCGCACCACGTCCTTTTCCGTGAAGCGGCAGATGCAGATGTCCGGGATGTTTTTTAAAATGCGCATCGCCTGCAAAAGCCCCGACTTTTTGCCGTCGGGCAGGTCGATTTGCGTCACGTCGCCGGTGACGACCATTTTGGAATTGAAGCCCAGGCGCGTCAAAAACATTTTCATCTGCTCGCGCGTGGTGTTCTGCGCCTCGTCCAAAATGATGAAGCTGTCGTCCAGCGTGCGCCCGCGCATATAGGCGAGCGGCGCGACCTCGATGCTGCCGCGCTCCTGGTAGCGCTGAAAGGTTTCCGCGCCGAGCATATCAAAGAGCGCGTCGTAAAGCGGCCGCAGGTACGGGTCCACCTTCTGCTGCAAATCGCCGGGCAGAAAGCCGAGCTTTTCACCCGCCTCTACCGCCGGGCGCGTCAGAATGATGCGGTTGACCTCCTTGGCGCGGAACGCCGTAACCGCCATGGCGACGGCGAGATACGTCTTGCCCGTGCCCGCGGGACCCGCGCCCAGGGTCACGGTATTTTTCCGGATGGCTTCGACATAGCGCTTCTGCCCGAGCGTTTTGGGCTTGACGGGCTTGCCCTTCGCCGTAATGCAGACGCAGTCGCCCACCATGCCGGCAAGCTTGTCCTCGGCGCCTTCGTTGACGAGCGACAGGACGTAGCGCACGTTTTGCTCCGACAGCGCCTCGCCCTTGTTGATGAGCGTCAGAAGGCCCTCTATCGCGCGCGTCGCCTTGGCGACGTTTTCCGCCTCGCCGCTTATCTTGATGTCGGAACCGCGGCTGATAACGCGGACGCAAAACGCCTCCTCCACCTGCCGGATGTTTTCATCGAAGCTCCCGAACAGACTGACCGCCTGTTCCATGCGGTCCACGTTGATGACCTGTTCGAACAAACAATCCCTCCCACGAGAATTCTGTTAATTTTTAATATATTATAGCATAGATTTTGTGATTAGTCACTAATTTTTTCCACAAAAATCTGCTGTGCACACCCGATTTCTTTCTCATATCGCACAGTTCCCCGGATTTCCGGCGTCTCCTGCTCCAAACGGAAGGCTGCGTCGCTTTCGAGCAGGACGCCCTCCGCCCACAGCGCGGCATAGGCCGCGGCGTATTGCGACGCCACGTACCGGGCGCGCGTGGCGCGGTCCTGCGGCGTATAGGGGACGCTGTAAGCCTCGGCGCGCTCCCGCCAAAGCCCGACGGGCAGCGTGACCTCGCCGTTTGCAAGGTAGCGTTCAACCGTGAACGCGTTTTCCCCGGGCGACGGCCCCAGCGGGACGTTCAGCCCGAAAAAGAACAGCCGGTAGCGCACGGCGGCCGCGCCTAGGCGCAGAAACGGCGTGTCGGGGAAGGAAAAATCGAGCGTGCGCGCAAGCTCGGCGTAAGCGTTACCCCGCGCGGCGCAGAGGGTCTGGGTCCCGTCGGCGTGCTCCGTGACGCCGGCAATCAGCAAATCGCCCTTTGCGACGGCGGAGCCGGGCGCAATGCCCTCGCCCGCGGTGCCGGAAAAGACCTCCACCTTGGTCAGGACGCCGTCCTCGGCGGCGATGATGTTCCGCGGCGTCTGCGTATCGACGATTTCCGGCGCGGGCGTGCCCTCGCGCACCTCGATGACCGCGCGGCACGCGTCAAGGTTGACCGCCGCCCAGGAAAGCGCCGGCAGCCGGTCCAAAAGCGCCTCGGCAAGCGCGGGCGCGTCCAGCGCGCTTCGGCGTGCGCCGACGCGAACGCCCAGCTCCTCTGCCGCTTCGAGGATGGCTTCCTGCGGGATTTGGACGTTCCCGGTGACGCCGATGGTCCAGACGCGCGTCGAAAGGCAGGCGATGACCAGCACAGCCGCCGCAAGCCCGGCGGCAAGTCCCGCGCGGCTGCGGTGCGCCTTTAACCAGAACGGCAGGCCGCGCCGGCTTTTTAAGCGGACGCGCACGCCGCTGCGGCGGGCGACGGGACGGATGCGCAGATAGCCGCGGACGCTCGTGCACCCCTCCAGCCGCGTCTTGCTGCGGCGCAGGTCCCAAAGCGGGATGCGCGCCTGCACGCACAGGTTCAGGAACCGTTCGGGGAAGCCGCCTTCCCCCGCAAAGGACACATATCCGAGCAGCCAGCGTACCAGCACGACGATGAACACGGTTTTCCTCTCCCTTCAGGCCGTTACGCTTTCAAAGGCAAGCGCCCGGATATCGCCCGTAATGACGGTCTGCGAATCGGAATAGGTGCGTATGCACAGCGCAGTCCCCTCTACGGTCAGCAGCAGCGCCCCGGCGTGCAGGCGGATGCGCGTTTCCGTGTATTCCAAAAGCCCGCGGCAGCCGTCCAGCGCCAGCTCCCGGTTCCCCTGCAATTCCAGGCGCGGCACGCCTGCGTGCAGCATTTCCGGCAGGTCAAACGCCTGTTCTACCGGGTTCTGCGGCTTTGCCGACGGTGTTTTGCTGCGCTTGCGCATGGCGCGCCCTCCTTTTGCCGCCCAGCGCGGCTACATAGAACTGTATGCGCGCGCATATAGTTTGATGACCGCTAAAAATGGAGGGACGCCTATGGAACATACGCATGGCAGGCTTCTGCGGCGGGCCGGTTTGTCGTCGCTGCTGTTTTTGGCGGCCTGTTACGGGCTGCTGCGGTACCCGGACGCGTGCGCGGCCGGCGTACAAACGGGGCTCTCCTTATGCGCGGCGCTGGTGCTGCCCGCGCTGTTCCCCATGCTCACGGTGTCCGCGTTCCTGCTTGCAAGCGGGCTTTTGCAGCTGTTCGGGCGGCCCGTGCGGGGCGTCCTGCGCACGGTGTTCCGGCTGCCCGGGGAAAGCGCGGGCGTGCTTTTGATGGCGCTCGTCGGCGGCTTCCCGGTCGGCGCGAGCATGACCGCGCAGCTGTATGAAGAAAAACGCCTCAGCGCCCGGCAGGCAAAGCGGATGTGCCTGTTTTGCATGGCGCCGGGGCCCGCGTTCGTGCTGTCGGCGGTGGGGGAGGGGGTCTACCGCAGCCTGCGCGCCGGCATCCTGCTGTATGCGAGCGTCTGCCTTTCCGCGCTGCTGTTCGGCGTGCTGCTGTCCGCACGCGCCAAATGCGCCGGCGAAGCGCGGCCCGAAGCCGGGACGGGCGGGGTCGTGCGCCTTGCCTCCCCGCTGCGGGCGCTGGATACGGCGGTCCGGCGTTCGGCGCGGTCCATGGTGCAGATTTGCGCGTGGGTCGTGCTGTTTTCCGCGGTCTCGGCGTGCATCGAACAGCTTCCGCTCCCGCCGGGCGCAGCGCTGCTTTGCAGCTGCTTTTTAGAGGTTACCGCCGGCGTGCAGGACGCCGCGCGCGTCCTGCCCATCCCCGCGGTGGCGGCGCTGCTCTCCTTCGGCGGGTTCGCCGTGCATTGCCAGGTTCTGCCGTACCTCGAGACCTGCGGCGTGCGCCTTTCCGCCTTTTTTCTGGCGCGCGCAGCGTGCGCGCTGCTGTGCGGCGGGATTTGCGCCGGGCTTTTGCGGCTGTTCCCGTGCGAGGTAAGCGTCCTGTCGCAGGCGGGCGAGCTGGTCCCCGCAAGCGGCTCGGCGTCCGTCCCGGCGTTTTTGCTGCTGCTTTTTACGGCGATGCTTTTGATTCTGGAGGTTGAACCCGGCCGGAAAATATGGTAAAATACAAAAGAACGACCAAAGGGGGTGCGGCGTATGTTTGGCGCGCACGGGGAAAACGGCATTGCGCCGAAATGCGCGTATTGCCGGCACGGGACGCTGTCGGCGGACAAAACGAGCGTGCTCTGCAAAAAGCGCGGCGTTGTCTCGCCGGACGGGCGTTGCCGGAAGTATAAGTACGATATTTTAAAGCGGCAGCCGCCGCACCGGCAAAAGCCGCCCGCCTTTTCGGAAGCGGATTTTGAGCTGTAATAAAAAACCACGCGGCGGAAACTTTCCGCCGCGTGGCTTTTTGCGGTTTGTATGTTATTTGTAGTAAAGCGCCTTCGTCTGCCGCATGGGCTCGCTTGTGACCTGCACGCCGAGCTTTGCGCAGGTGTTCATATCCGCGTCCGACAGGATGACCGTGGAGTGCATATCGCAGCCGCGCAGGCTTTCGAGCGCCTGCATGGCGTGCTCGGCCGTCGGGCTTGTCGCGGCGGAAATCGAAAGGGCGAGCAGAACCTCGTCCGTGTGCAGCCGCGGGTTTTTGCTGCCCAGGTGGTTGACCTTTAAATCCTGAATGGGCTCAATGACGACCGGGGAAATGAGGTCGATTTCCGGGTTGATGCCGGCCAGCGCCTTCAGCGCGTTTAAAAGCACCGCGCTTGCCGCGCCGAGCAGCGCGCTTGTTTTGCCCGTGACAATACGCCCGTCCGGCAGCTCCATGGCGGCGGCGGGCTCGCCGGTCCTTTCGGCGACGTCCAGCGCGGGCCGGACGCAGCGGCGGTAGGTCGGCGTGATGTCGAGCTGCTTTAAAAGCAGGTCGAGGGACAAAATTTCCTGCGAGACGTTTTCGCCCTTTTTCGCGGCGACGAGCGCCTTATAGTATCGGCGGATGACCTCCTGCTTGGAGGCTTCGCAGACCACATCGTCGTCGATGATGCAGCAGCCCGCCATGTTGACGCCCATGTCGGTGGGGGACTTGTACGGCGAAACGCCGAAAATGCGCTCGAAAATGGTGTTGAGCACCGGGAAAATCTCAATGTCCCGGTTGTAATTGACGGCGGTTTTGCCATAGGCCTCCAAATGGAACGGGTCAATCATGTTGACGTCGTTCAAATCGGTCGTCGCCGCCTCATACGCGAGGTTGACCGGGTGCTTTAAGGGCAGGTTCCACACGGGGAAGGTTTCAAATTTCGCATAGCCCGCGCGCACGCCGCGCCGGTGCTCATGGTAAAGCTGCGACAGGCAGACCGCCATTTTGCCGCTGCCCGGCCCCGGGGCGGTCACCACGACCAAAGAGCGCGAGGTGTCGATAAAATCGTTTTTGCCGAAGCCGTCGTCGCTGACGATAAGCGGGATGTTCGCGGGGTACCCCTCAATGGGATAGTGGCGGAACACGCGCACGCCGAGCTTTTGCAGCCGCTTTTCAAACGCCGCGGCCGAGGGCTGGGCGGCATACTGCGTCATGACCACGCCGCACACCGAAAGCCCGAGCGACGCGTACACGTCCATCAGCCGCAGGATGTCCTGCTCGTAGGTGATGCCGATGTCGCCGCGCACCTTGCTTTTTTCAATGTCGTTGGCGTTGATGGCGATGATAATCTCCATGTCCTCGCGCAGCTCCAGCAGCATTTTCAGCTTGCTGTCCGGCAAAAAGCCGGGCAGCACGCGCGACGCGTGGTAGTCGTCGAACAGCTTGCCGCCGAACTCCAGGTACAGCTTGCCGCCGAACGAATCAATCCGCTCGCGGATGTGCGCCGACTGCATTTTCAGGTATTTGTCGTTGTCAAACCCGATTTTCACGTTCCCTAACTCCCGCCATCCAAGATTATAACAAAGAAAAGCACACCCCGCGCCAGCTCGACGAACGAAGTGTGACACAGATTATTATATAGTAGCGCCCCGGAAAAATCAAGGGGCGCGCGGCAAAAAACGGATAAGATTTTTCCCGGCCGGGGCGGCCGGTTTGCGGCGCGGTCTCCCCGGCCGGGGCGGCCGGTTTGCGTCCAGTTTCACCGCAGTTTTGTCGCTTTGCCGATTTTTTGCGACTGCCCGCCGCCGCGTTGACACCGCCCGAACGGTTTGGTACAATGGGTCTTGCAATCTGCAACCCATTTTTTACTTTGCAGGAGGTACGCATATGCGTTTTCGCCCGGACAAAACGTTCAAAATCATGCAGATTACCGATATGCAGGAAATCCCCGCCGTGTCGCCCGACACGCTTGCGCTGCTCGAGGCCGCCGTGGCGGCGGAGCAGCCCGACCTTGTCGTCTATACCGGCGACCAGATTAAGGGCTACGGCGTGACCTACAAGGGCAAGGGCGCCGCGCTCGAAGCGGCGGTTGCCGAAACGGTCGACCGGCTTTTGCAGCCCGTCACGAGCCGCAACATCCCCTTTGCCGTGACCTTTGGCAACCACGACCGGCAGGTCGGCATTTCCAACCGCGACCAGTTCATGCACATCTACAAAAAATACCCGACCTGCGTCGGCGAGCTGGCCGAAGGGGGCGCGTGCGGCGGGACGTACAACATCCCCATTGAAAGCGCGGACGGCTCCGGCCGGCCGGTATGCAACCTGTACCTGTTTGACAGCGGCACCGACGCGAAGGGCGGCGGCTACGAGGCGTTCGACCCGCGCATCCTCGCCTGGTACAGAAAGACCCGCGACGCCCTGCGGGAAAAAGCGGGGGACTTTGTTCCCTCCATTGTGTTCCAGCACATCCCTCTGCCGGAGTACTACCACGTCCTGCGCCGCGTCAAAAAAAGCGAAAAGGGCGCCATTGAGGCGTTCCGCACGCACAAGCACGAGTTTTACAAGCTCGGCGAGACCTGCGCGCCCGGCGGCGTTTTGCTCGAGCCCCCCTCCATCCCGGACAAAAACAACGGGGAGTTCGACGCGCTTGCGGAAAAAGGCGACGTGCTGGCGGTTTTTGTCGGCCACGACCACAAAAACAGCTTTGTCGGCCGCTACAAAAATATCGACCTCGGCTTTACGCAGTCGTCCGGCTTCAACGCCTACGGCAACCGCACAAAGCGCGGCGTGCGCTGCATTGTCCTGCATGAAAACGACCCGAAGCACTACGAAACCTACACGCGCACGTTTGAGGGGCTTGTCGGGACCAGGGTTACGCGCCCGGTGTTCGACTATCTGACCGCCAAAGCGCCCGCCACGGTAGACGCCGCCATCCCCATGATTCTCAAGGCGGTCGGCGCCGTCGCGGCCGTGGTTCTCCTGGCGGTTCTGCTGGCAAAATTCCTGTAAACGCAAAACAGAGCCTTCCGCCCCGCGGCCCGGACGCCGCAGGGCGGTTTTTCACGTAAAGCTTTTAAACTTTACAAAAAAGTTGCGCGACAGTCGAACGCAAAACTGTGGAGCACAGCCGATAGTTCATGATTTATTCATATTATATTCACATATAATTCAAATTTAGAATCTGCCGATATGCTAAGGTTTATATATCTTATGAAAAAGGGGCAAGCCAATGAATCTGCAACACATCATCGACAAAAAGGGGCAGGCCGCGCAGTATATGGTGGATGAGATTACCTATATCTGCAAAAATTTTGAAAAGCGCGACCCCGGCTCCGTAGGAGAAAAGCAGGCGTGCGAGTACATGGCGAAGGTCTTAAAGGAGCAGTGCGGCTGCGAACGTGCGGACGTGGAATCCTTCAAGGAAAATCCCGGCTCGTTTTTCGGCTGGCTGTATTTCACGGTCACCTTCGTGCTGCTGGCAATTCCGCTGTTTTTCGTGCTGCCGGTGCTCTCCGTTCTGCTTATCCTTGCCGGCCTTCTGGTCGTCTTTCTGCAGTTCGGCCTCTATAAAAAGTTTATTGACCGCTGCTTCCCCGAAAAGACCGGCCACAACGTAACGGCTGTCAAGAAATGCACGGGCGAGGTCAAGCGCCGCATTTTCTTCAACGGCCACCCGGACGCCGCGTGGGAATGGCCCGTCAACTATAAGCTCGGCGGCGTCGGCTTCGAGGGGCACGCCGTTATCTGCGGCATCGGCGCGGTCTATTACCTGGTGCTTTCCGTCATCGCCCTTGTCCAAAACGGCTTCGGCGCCAACGTCCTTTCCGCCGACTCGCCGCTCGGCACGGCGGGGCTTTGCGGGCTTTTGTTCGTGCCGTTCCTTATCGGGCTTTACTGGATGCGCAACGCGCACCGCATCGTGGACGGCGCAAACGACAACCTCTCCGGCTGCTACATGGGCATTGCCATTTTGAAGGAGCTCGAGGACGCGGGCGTCACGTTCGAAAACACCGAAATCGGCGTCATCCTGTCCGGCTCGGAGGAGGCGGGCCTGCGCGGCGCGAAGGCGTGGTGCGAGCAGCACAAGGGTGAGTTTGACGACGTTCCGACCTTCATCATTTCCTACGATACCATCCACGACCCGAAATACCTGATGACGAATTACCGCGACTTAAACGGCGCGGTCAAGGCCGACAAGGACGTTTCCGACCTCTTTATGGAGGCGGCGGCCGCGGCCGGCGTGCCCTGCAAAAAGGGCTGGGTGCCGCCGCTCGGCGGGGCGACCGACTCGGCGGCGTTCGCACAGGCGGGCTTCCGCGCAACGGGCATTACGGGCCTCAATCACAAGCTCGAGGACTACTACCACACCCGCCGCGATACCTATGACAACATGAACCTGGAGGGGCTTGCCGGGTGCTTCGCCGCAAGCGTCAAGGCGCTGGAAATGTTCGACAACGGCGCAAAGCAGTAAAACGAGAAAAAAGCGCGGGCCGCACGGTCCGCGCTTTTCGTTTGCCCGGTTTTATTTCCCGACCCAGCCTTTTTTGTACATCAGGTGCGCCGAGAGCATCGAGACGACCACGCCCACGGGGATGAGCACGCCGGTCGAGACGGTGCCGTTGAACAGCAGCAGGATGACAATCGCGGCAATCGGCACAAACGCCAGCTTCCAATGCTTCATGAAGTAGCTGATGCCCAAAGCCCCGAACAGCGCCGGCACAACCTGGTCAAAGGCGGGCGCGAACGGCGAGCTGTCGTCCGTTAAATACGGCAGCAGCGGGCTGAACGCGACGACGCCCACGGCAATAATCAGGGTCGTCACAATGGACGAGGTTGCAATGGCGATGGTCGAAATGACCTCGCCCTCCTCGCTGTTGGCGCGCACGCCGGCGTTTTCCATCGCGTTCAGACCGCAGGGCAGCTTGAGGTTCGTGATGTTGCCGGTCACAAAGCTCAAATACGTGCCGCCCGCGCCGAGCAGGGGCGTGTAGGTAAAGACCTCAATGACAGAGGTCGGGTAAAACAGCAGCGCGACGGGCAAGAGCCCTTCGAACACATATTTCGCCTCCGGCCAAACGCCGAGGTGCAGGCAAATGCACACGGGCAGCATCAAAAAGACCGCCAGCGCCGCAATGTCCCAAAGGATGCCGTAAAAATGGACGCTGCTTTCATAGGTTCTCTGTTTCATCGTTGCCCCTCCTTACCCGCGCCACTCAAAGAACGCGATTTCCGGCGGCAGAATCTGTGCGACGAGCATCACGACGCCCATGGCCAGCAGCATCGAAAACGGCATGGCAAACGGCTGCAGCCATTTAACATTGAACCGGTTTGCAATGCTTTGCAGAATCAGCATGAAAATCATGGAGGAAATCAGTGCGCAGAGGGACAGCACGCCCGCGCCGTCGCCGACGATGCTCTCCTCGCCCTTGCCCGCAATGGCGCGGCCGATGAAGGCGGAAATAAGCCCGATAAATGCCGCGGCGGACATGACGTCGGCCCACTTGCCGTTTTTGGCGACCGCCTTGCTCATGCCCTTCTGGATTTTCTTAAGCAGAAACGGGACCAGAATCAGCGGCATAATGCTCCCGAGCGTCATGACCCAGGCCACGGCCGAGAACATCGCCGGGTCCGTGACCTCCTGCGACAGCCCCGCCGTGTTGCCGAACGCGTCAATGGCGGCCTCCGCAGCGGGCACCTCATAGGTAATCGCGCCGATGACCGTCAGCCGAATCCACGGCAGCACAAGCCCCAGCGCGCCCGACAGCGTCAGCACGGTCGCCAGAATGGCGAGCGCCGGCGCAACGGTAAACAGCGCGCTCGACGTAACAGTCTTTTTGAGCGACGACGTATCCAGCCCCAGCGCCTTTGCGCGCTTCCATGCGCGCACCAGGAAAAACACCGACTGCGCAATGACGAACGCCACGATGCCGAATCCCAGCGCGTACATAAATACGTCTGATTTGAAATCCATCCAATCTCCTCCCTTTCCGGTAAAAACAGAGGGACGCGCAAAGCGCGCCCGCCTTACAAGCTTCAATATAGCATACTTGCCTTTAAAATACAACTGGTTTTCCGCGCGCCGCGTCTCGCCGAGCCCGACAGGCCGAAAACGCGCCGGCGCCGCGCCGCATACAATGCTATGGCGCCGGCGCCATACGCAAAACGTATGCGCCTTCATAAAATATAAGCATTTGCTATTTTCGCGCGGCCGGTGTATACTGTCCGTGCAAAGAAAAGCGGCTGGTATGGGCAGAAAAGCCGGACAGCCGGGCCGCGCGGTGACGGCGGCTGTGAAAAGAGGCAACCTTAGCATGACAATCTTGGAAAACAAACGCTTTGACGAGGAACGCGCGCTGTACGGCAGCCGCGACCTGGTGCTTAGAAATTCCGCCTTTGACGGTCCGGCGGACGGCGAGAGCGCGCTGAAGGAAAGCCGCGGCATAACGCTGGAAAACGTCTTTTGCAACCTGCGCTATCCCTTTTGGCACGACCACGCGCTGACGCTGCGAAACTGCGAGCTGACCGCGCTTTGCCGCGCGGCGCTGTGGTATTCCGAGGGCGTGCGCATTACAAACACCAAGCTGCACGGCATTAAGGCGCTGCGCGAATGCAGCGACGTGACGGTGGAGGACTGCGACATCGATTCACCGGAATTCGGCTGGTCGACGCGCGGCATTGCGATGCGCCGCACGACGGCGAGCAGCGAATACTTCATGCTGCGCGCCGAGCGCCTGCGGTTTTCGGATGTGCATCTTACGGGGAAATATTCCTTCCAGTACATCACCGACGGCGTGTTTGAAAACTGCGTGTTCGACACCAAGGACGCCTTTTGGCACGCGAAAAACGTCACGGTCAAAAACAGCGTCCTCAAAGGCGAGTACCTCGCGTGGTATGCCGAGGGCTTAACGCTGGAGCATTGCAAAATCATCGGCACCCAGCCGTTTTGCTACTGCCGGGGGCTGAAGCTTGTGGACTGTGAAATGGTCGATACGGACCTGTGCTTTGAGCGGTCCGAGGTCGAGGCGACCATTACGACGCCGGTCGTAAGCATTAAAAACCCGTATGCGGGCCGTATCTGCGTCCCGGCGGTCGGCGAGGTCATCCGCGATGACGAAAACGCCGTGGGCGAGGTGGTCGTTTGCCCGGACGGCGGCAAGGAGAAGCCCCATGCGTGCGCCTGTGCGTAAACCGCCGGACGCGCAAAGCCGGCGGCTGCTGCGTCTTTTGCTGACGCTGTCGCTGCCCACCGTCGCCGAAGAGATTTTGGCGACGCTGCTGCAATACGTCGATACCGCCATGGTCGGGCAGCTGGGGGAACAGGCGACGGCGTCGGTCAGCATCACGACCAATGTGACGTGGCTCGTCAACAGCGTCCCCGGCGCCATAGGCACGGCTGTGCTCGTGCTCATCTCCAAAGCGGCGGGGGCGGGGGACCGCCGGCAGGTGCAAAAGCTCTCGCAGCAGGCGCTGCTTATGGCGGTCGTCAGCGGCGCAGTGCTCGGGGCGGCGTCCATGGCGCTCGCGCCCGTTATTCCGGTCTGGATGGGCGCGGAGGCCGCCATTTGCGCGCAGGCGTCGCGTTACTTTTTCATCATCAGCGTCCCGCTGGTGTTCCGCACCGTAAGCTCGGTGCTCGGCGACGCGCTGCGCGCCGTGCAGAACACCCGGACGCCCATGCTCATCAGCGTCGGGGCGAACGTGCTGAATATCGGGCTCAATTCTCTGCTGATTTATACGCTCGGCCTCGGCGTGGACGGCGCGGCCGTCGCGTCCGCCGTATCCTATGCGCTGTCCGGTGTGCTGATGCTCGCCGCCTGCCGCAAAAACGCGCAGCTTTTTTATCCCTGGCGCAGCTTTGCGCCCGACCGGCGGCTGCTTCGCGCCTGCGTGCGCGTCGGGCTGCCGGTGCTCGGCAGCAGCGTGGTCGCGTGCCTTGGGTACGTCGTGTTCGCAAGCCTTGTGACCTCTATGGGGACAACCGTCTTTGCCGCCCATTCCATCGCCGTCACGGCCGAAACGGTGTTTTACGTCCCCGGCTACGGGCTGCGCACGGCGGCCTCCGCGCTTATCGGCAGCGCCCGCGGCGAGCGCGACGCTGTAAAGCTGAAAACCGTTACACGCCTGAGCGCCGTTCTGACCGTCGCGCTGATGTGCCTAAGCGGCCTCGCCTTATACTTCGGCGCGCTGCCCTTAATGCGGCTGTTTACGCCCGTGGACGCCGTCGCCGAGCTCGGCGCGTCGATGCTGCGGCTCGTGGCGCTGTCCGAGCCGTTTTTTGGACTGATGGTCGTGCTCGAAGGCGTGTTTTACGGCCTCGGCCGCACGCGCTACGCCTTTTTCGTAGAGACGCTCGGGATGTGGGGCGTGCGCATTTTACTGACCTTTTTGCGCGTGCGCGTCTGGGGACTGTCCCTGACCGCCGTCTGGTGCTGCATGATTGCCGACAACGTCTGTAAGGCCGTGCTGTTCGCCCTCCCGTTTTTGCGCCGGTCGTCCCGCCGTTCGCTGCTGGAAGCTTAAGCGGGGGAACCGTTCAAAAAAATACCGGCCGCTGTCCGCATTCGGACAGCGGTCGGTTTCGTTTTGCAGCTTCGGCGTTATTTTTCCAAATCCTTGCGAATACGCAGGATGTTCTGCCCGTTTTCGCGCGTGTAGGTGATTTCGTCCATGCTGTTGCGGACGATAAAGAGCCCCAGCCCCCCGATTTCGCGCTCGTCGGCGTCCTTGGTGATGTCCGGGTCGCCGGCCTGCAGCGGGTCAAAGGGCTTGCCGCGGTCAATAAAGGTCAGCACGACCGAAAGCGGGTCTTTTACGACCTCCACGCGCACCGTGACCGGCCCGACGTCCGGGCGGTAGGCGTACCGCGCGATGTTGCTGAACAGCTCGTCGATGGCGACGTCAATCTGCCGCATCGCCTTCTGTGGGCAGTTGAGCGTTTGCAGCTGGGCGTTGACAAAGTCCGTCACCGCCTCGATGTTTTCGATTTTTGCATCCAGCGTGCGCTGCGCCATGTCGTCCGCCTCCTGTCGCAAGAAATGCAGATACAGCATCGTGATGTCGTCAAACTGCGGCGCGCCCGCCGCGAATGCGTCCACGTCCCGGCGCACGGCCGCGCAAAGGTCCTTGGCGGACGCCTCCCGGTTCGCCTGCAGCACGCGCGCAAGGCGACCGGTCCCATACAGCTCGTGCCCGCCGTTTTCCGCCTCCGTCACGCCGTCCGTGTACAGGAAAACGCCGTCCCCGGGCTGCAGGCGCAGCGTCTCCTTTTTGTACCGCACCGTCGAAAGCCCCGCCAGCACGAACCCGTGCCTGCCCGAAAGCGGCCGGAACGTCCAGCCCTGCAGCAGGTACGGCGGGTTGTGCCCGGCGTTTACGTATTCGAGCACGCCGGTTTTCAAATTCAAAATCCCCAGCCACGCCGTGACAAACATCTCCGCGTCGTTTTGGCGGCAGAGCTTTTCGTTCGCCTTCGTAAAAATGTCGTCCGCGGCGTTGCCCGCTTCGGCAAGACCCTTTATGAGCGTTTTCGCCGTCATCATGAACATGGCCGCCGGAATCCCCTTGCCGGAAACGTCGGCAATCAAAAAGGCGAGCCGGTCGTCCCCGAGCAGGAAAAAGTCGTAAAAGTCCCCGCCGACCTCTTTTGCGGCGTCCATGCGCGCATAAAGGTCGAGCGTGTCCCGGCGGTCCGGGTAGGGCGGGAAGACCTGCGGCAGGGCGGAAAACTGGATGCGCTTTGCGTATTCCAGCTCCCGGTCAATGCGCGCCGACGCCTCGGCGATGTACCGCTTGAGCGTGCCGACCGTTTCGTTGATGTCATTCGAGAGCGCGTCAAATTCCGCGCTGCTGCGCACGTCTACAACCTCGTCCAGGTTCCCGTCCGTGATTTTCGCAAGCGAGCGGTTGACCCGGTGCAGGTCGCGGACGACCAGACGCTTTATCAGGATATACAAAAGCAAAAACAGCGCGGCAAAGATAAGGACCTCCGTAAAAACAAGCAGGTACACGGACATATTCCGCCCGAACACCGCCTCGCTTTGCGGCAGCACGCCGACCACGCTGTACCCTTCACCCGTGCCGTACATACAGTAAGCGGGCGTCCCTTCCACCTCGGCCGAAAACAGCGCGCCCGCCGTTTCGTCCTGCAGCGCGAGCCCGAGCTCGCCGAGCGTCTTGCCGCGGCTGTCCCCGCGGTCGCTGACCACCACGCCCTGCGCGTTGCAGACGAGCAGCAGCCCGTTTTCGCCCACGCGGCGGTTGTCCGTCACGCCCACAAGCTCCCGGTCGATGTCGCGCTGGAACTGCTCCGCGTCGTAGCCTATCTGCACAAAGCCGCCGCCCGCAAGCGCCACGCCCGCGTATTTCCGCCAGAGGTTCGGGTCAGAGGAGGTCGGCTGATAGCTTTGCACATATTCCGTCTCGCCCGCAAGCAGGGTCAGGAATTCGGCGGACTGCTCGCCGGAGGCCATGTCGTAATTCCAGAATTTTGCGTTCGTCCCGGTGACGATGACGCCGTTTTCGTCGATGATGTTGATTTCGGCAATGCCGAGCTCCTTGGCAATCTGCGCCAAGCGCACGTCGCCCGCATACGGCTCGCGCTCCAAAAGCGCGGCGACCTCCCGCGTTAAGGCGAGCAGGTTTTCGTCGGACGCGCTTGCAATCTCCTGCTGCACATCCGCAATGTTTAAGGCCAGCAAGCTCGCCGTCTCGCTGCGGCTTACTTCGTTTTGCATGGTATAGGTGAACAGCCCCGTCGCGCAAAAGGCGACGACAATGCACGCGAACAGCCAGCGCTGGAAGGTCTGCGAAAGGTGCGGCTTTTCTTTGGCGCGCGTCTGTGCTTTCGGCCTTCGGGGCCGGACGGCGAACCCGGCAAGCCCCACCGCAAGGCTGTTGCACAGAAGCATCGGCAGCGTGCACGCCTCCACATATCCGAAGGCGGTGCGCACGTCGTCGGTGTTCGTGAAAAATATCATCAGCATATGAACGGTCTCCATAATGAGCCCGACCGCAAAGCCGTGGTACCACGCGGGGCGCTGCTTGGACAGCACGAACCGCCGTGCAAGCGCGCCGAAAACACCGGCGAGCACCGTCGCAATCGAGCAGGCGAGCCGTGTGTACTCGCCCGCGCCCCAAAAAGCGGCAAGGTAGCGTTCCACCCCGCCGATAACGCCGGCCAAAATACCCGCCGGGCCGCCGAAAAACAGCCCCGCGCACAGCGGCGCCGCGTCGCGCACGTTCATCACCGCGCCGGCTACGGGCACGCCAAATTCGGTGTTGCACACGGCGACCAGACCGAACAAAACGCCGGCAAGCACCTGCCGCAGGACAGCCGCCTTTTTGCTCTGCGCCTTGCTGCGGCGGAAAAGAAGGGATAAAAGGAAGGCGCACAAAACCGGCAGCAGCGTCAGCCCCGCCATTTGCAGAAAGGTCCGCATTGTGTATCACCCGCGTTTTCGTAAAATCTTGTCGTCGAGCAGCTGCATTTTGTTTGCCTGCAGCAGCAACTCGCTTTGCAAAAACGTCATGTTAAAGCCTGTCGCCAAAAAATCGAACAGAACGTCGAGCACCAGCACAACCTCCAGCGCCGTGTCGGGCAGGCCCAGCTGCGAAAAGATGATGGTGTAGCAGGCGAGCGCTCCGCCCGGAACCGGCGGGGAGGCGACGGTCAGAATGGATACAATCAGCACCGCCGTCAAAAGCCACGCCGCCGATACCTCTGTCTGGTAATTTTCCGCCATATACAGCGCGCACACCAAAAAGTTGATGGCGGTGGCGGGCGCGTACAGCACAATTCCCAGGGGAATGCCGAAATTGGTCAGCCGGCCGCTGATGCCCAGCTGCTTTTCGCAGCAGGCGACGTTTGTACCGAACGCCGCCGAGGAGGAGGCGGTTGTCAGCGCGATAAGGAACGTCGGGAAGCATTTGCGCAAAAGCAAAAGGGGGCTTACGCGCTTCTTTACGGCGATATAGCCCAGCACGCCGGTCAAAATAACTGTCGCTGCGAGCAAAAAGAGCAAAATGGGTTTCCATCCGGTCGAAACGACGCCCAGCGAGTCCGACCAGATAAGCCGCAGCAGCACAAGGAAGATAAACGCCGGCACCAGCGAGCCGACAAGCTCCATCAAAAACTGGATAATGTAGTTGACCTGTTCAATCAGCTCGGCGACCGCTCGTGTCTGCGACCCCAAAATGAGCATGATGCTGCCGACAACCGCGGCGATTAAAATAATCTGCATCATGTTGCCGTCTGCAAAGGGGCTGACAATGTTTTCCGGGAACACGCCGAGAATCATGTCGAATATGCCGCCGAGCTGCGACCCGGCCGCCGTGGCGGACGAAAAATGCAAATCGAAAAAGGGAAGGAACAGCGCCGTTGAAACGGCGGTGATAAGCACCGTGACCCCCAAAAAGCGCAGAATCATTTTTTTGCCGATGCGCCCGAGCGTCGCCGCGTCCCCGATGCCGTATATACCCCACGCGACCGACAGGAAAATCATCGGCCCCGCAATGGCGGACAGCACGCCCAAAAAGGTGTTGTAAAGCGGCGTTAAAACGCTTTCGACCGCGCCGGCACGCAACGCGTCCGGCAAAACGGCAAGGCCGCCGAAGCCGAAAAGAAGCGCCGCCGAAACGGCGATACAAAGCCCGATAAAGGGGTTGCGCTTACGCTTTTGCAGCTTGAAAAGGAGCTGGTTCTTGCCGGATTTGTAGCTGTAGGTCGGCGTCAGTCCCAGATTTGCAAGCACGCGCTCGCCGAATTCCCCGAAGTCCTCGCTTCCGGCCCTGTCCGCTTGTGCGGTTGGGTCAAACGCCTCACCCGCCGTTTCCAAAAGCAGATACGGCCGGCCGAAGCGGCTGCCCGTGCGCAAGGTGAACGCCGCGTCCTCGCCGAAGCGCAGCTGCCATTTTAAAAGCAGCGTTTCCACTGTCAGCCGAAGGCGCAGGACGCTTTTTTTGTCCGCTGCGGTCTGCTCCAAAAACAGCTGTGTCTGCTGCGAGGCCTCGTCAATGGCCTGCGCGGAAAAAACATACTCCGTTTTTTGCGTGTGCATCCGTTATTCGCCGTCCCGCTCGACTTTCAGAATGTCCGAAAACCCGGTCATGTCCAGCACTTCCGCAACCGTTTCGTTCGGGCGGCGCACCGTCACGCCGCCGCCTTCGGCAAACCGCTTCTGCGCGGCGAGCAGCACGCGCAGCCCCGCCGAGGAAATGTATTCGAGATTTTCCATGTCCAGTATGACCGCGGTTATGCCGTCGGCGTTTGTAAAGACGGCCGCCTCCAGCTCCGGGGCGGTCACGGTGTCCACGCGGCCCGAAAGCGTCAGCGTGCGCGTTGCCCGGTCGTCCTGCTTTTGAATGTTTAACATAGGAAAAGCCCCCTGAAAGTTTGGGCGCGCCGCCTGGGTTTTCGGCTGCGCCGGTTGGAAATATTATAAAAAAATGCAGGCGCTTTGTCAACGCATACGCCCGCGTCTTCCGCTTTTCGGGCAGCAAAAAAACGCCGCCCGAAAAGCGGCGTTTTGCATTGGATGTAAGGAAAGCATACCGCGTTACTTGTCCTGCCCCCGCGGCGGACGGTTCTCGAGCACGGTCACGGTGCGGTAGACGCCGTCCTCGGGAAAGGCCGTGTAGCTGCCGCCGTATTTTTTGCAGATGCCGCGCAGAATATCCGTCC
>DGYFJ06201__coassemble_531_pt1 | contig 61334 bp, 57 predicted proteins | sample DGYFJ06201__metabat2_low_PE_011 | metagenome-assembled genome bin DGYFJ06201
TCACAAGAGCATTGGGATTATGCACAAAGCATAGCGCCTAATATTTTTATTGGTACTGGCAAAACATTAGGTTTGGTAGAAATCGTTTTGTGTATATCCTTACTTCTTCTTAATATTTCCGCACAGTTTACCGTATTCGCAGGAGTAGTCGTTGGAATTATTTTTCTGATTTTTGGGTTTTATAAAACAGAAACAGGGATTACAAGTAAATTTGCGAACAAATAGCTTTCCATCTTCGGGCCAACATGACCCGAACTTTCAAAACTGAATACCCGCCGCTCACACAGCGGCACACCGAGCAGGAAATCATGGAACGGTTTCCTGCTTTTTCTTTGCCCGGACGCCGGGAGAAAGGAGGCCACAATCCGTCATGCCACCATGCCCGCACTTTGACTTAAAAATCGTCCAGCGCAGCAAGCGCCAGTCAGCCGTCGCTGCCGCCGCCTACCAGAGCGGGGAACGGCTGTTTTCCGAATACGACCGGAAACAGAAATACTATTCCCATAAAAGCGAAATCGTCCATACCGAAATCATGCTGCCGCCCCGCGCCCCGCCCGCGCCGCACAATTTACCGCTCCCGGCGCGATGCTTGTTCGCTCCGGGGAAGCCGTCCGCCTGTAACCCGCCGTTTCGCACGCCTTGCAAAAAAACGTCCGCGCCCCTTGCGGTCCCCGGGGGATACCACCCGAGCGTTCCGAATCGCACCTTCGAAACCACACGTTCATAAAACCAAAACCTCCTTTGGTACGTCGACGGTATCGCAGGAGGTTTTTTGCGCGGCGTTTCACCCAATTTTTCCGGAAAGCGGCAGGTTTGGGTAGATTTTCCGCGGGGGCTATGGTACAATAACAAAAAGCCCGCCTGTCAAAAAAACATCGGAAAGGGGATGGACGCCATGCTGAAAAAAGGATTGGCCGCCGCGCTGGCGCTTACGTGCCTGCTGCTGTCCCTTTCCGGCTGCCTGGGACAAATGCAGGCGGACGCCGCCTTTTCCATTGCGATTACCGACGAGCCCGACAGCCTCGACCCGCAAATCGCTGACAGCGACGCCGAGCGGCTCGCGGCGGTCAACTGCTACGAGGGGCTGATGGCGGTCGATGAAAACGGCGCGTTGCTGCCGGGCGTGGCCGAGAGCTATACGGTCTCTCCCGACGGGCTTGTCTATACGTTCAAGCTGCGGCAGGATACGCATTGGGCGATGTTTTCCGGCCATGAGGACCTGCTCGGGGAAAATTTCCGGGACAGCTATGACAGCACCGTCTGCGCCGCCGACTTTGTGTTCGGCCTGCGGCGCGCGGTCGACCCGCAGACCGGCGCGCCGGACGCGTACCTGCTCACGGCCATTGCCGGCGCGCAGGAGATTCTGGCGGGACGCGCCGCGGTGTCCACACTCGGCGTGGAAGCGCCGGACGCCTTTACCGTGCGCATCACGCTCGCGCAGAAGGACGACAATTTCCTGTATGCGCTGACCTCTCCCGCCGCCATGCCGTGCGACGAGGAATTTTTCGTCCTGACCGGCGGACGGTACGGCCTGGAACCCGGCCTGACGCTCTGCAACGGCCCGTTCCATGTTTCCCGCTGGACGCAGGAAACCTCCATCCGCCTGACGCGCAACGACGACTATGTCGGCGCGCGGGAGGTCAAGCCCGCCACGGTGACGCTGTCCTTCCTTGCGGACTTGCAGGAGCTTCCGACACGCATGGAAAACGGCAGCTACGACGCCGCCTTCCTGACGCAGGCGCAGTTTGCCGCCCTGGAGGACACCTCGGCGCTGACGTCGCAGCCGCTCGAAAACATCACGCTGGCGTTTTTGTTCAACCGTTCCTCCGGCGCGCTGCAAAACGAAAATCTGCGCAAGGCGCTGGCGCTCTCCCTTTCGCCCGACCGCGTTTCGGCGCTTGCGGCGGACGCAGCGCCCGCCGCGGGGATTGTCCCGCCGTACTGCGCCATCGGGGAGAACGCGTACCGGACGGCGCGCGGCGCGGCGTCCGCCTTAGGCTATGACGAAAGCGCGGCGCGCGCGTGCTTTGACGAGGCGCTTTTGGAGCTCGGCGCTTCCTCGGTGGAGCTGGAAATTTTGTGCGACGAGGCCTATGCCGAATTTGCGCGGCAGGTCGTCCAGGGCTGGCAGCGCGCGCTGGGGGTCAAGTTTGTCGCCACGGTCCGCGCGGAAGACGGCGCGATGTTCGAAGCGGCTTACCGGGACGGCAACTACACCGTTGCGCTGTACCCGATTCACGCGTCCTCCGCGTCGACCGCCGGCTTTTTGGAAAGCTTCCGGGACAGCGCCCTGCTCGGCGGCGTGACGGATACGGCCTACAACGCGCTTTTGGACCGCGTCCACGCGAGCGCCGGCGATTTTTCCGCGCTGCAAACCGCCGCGGCGGCGGCCGAGGATTATCTGCTGCAGCACGCCGTCTTGCTGCCGGTCACCTATTTGCAAAGCTGCTTTGTGACGAACGCGGACACGTCCGGCATCTATTTTTATTCATCGGAAAGCTATGTGTACTTTATCAACGCGCTTAAAAAATAAACGGTTTTGGGTGCTGCTTGTCTCCTGGGCGGCGGCAGCCGCGTGCGCCGCCGTTATTTTCTCCCTGTCCGGCGAGACCGCCGAGCTGTCCTCGGCGCGCAGCAGCGGGGTGCTCGCTTTGCTGCTGGAGCGGTTCGGGCTGGAGCTTTCCTCCCATTTTGTTCGCAAAACGGCGCACGCGCTGGAATACTGCGGGCTTGCCCTGCTGCTTTCCAACGCCTATTTTCAGACCTTTTGCGCGCAGAAGCCGCTGCTCGCCTTCCTGTCTGCGGCGCTGTATGCGTGTACAGATGAAATACACCAGTATTTTGTCGCCGGGCGCGCCTGCCTGCTGCGCGACGTCGCCGTCGATGCGCTCGGTGCGGCGGCCGGGGTGCTTTGCGCGGCGGTTCTGATTTTCGTTTGTCGGCAAATTCGAATTCGATATATGGAAAAGCGAGGATAAACTATGGCAGTTTTCAAACCCTTTCGTGCCTATCGCCCGACGGCGGCATATGCCGACAAGGTTGCGGCGCTTCCCTACGACGTGATGAATTCCGACGAAGCCCGCCGCGCCGCGTTCGGCAATCCCTATTCCTTCCTGCACGTGGACAAAGCGGAGATTGACCTGCCCAAAACCGTCGGCCTTTACGACGACCGCGTTTACGAAAAGGCGGCGGAAAATCTCAGCAAGCTCATTTCCGCCGACGTGCTGGTGCAGGATGCAAAGCCCTGCTTCTACATTTACGCGCAAACGCGGCTCGGCCGGGTGCAGACCGGGCTTGTCGGCTGCGCCTCGGTCGACGATTACCTGCAAAACGTCATCAAAAAGCACGAGCTCACGCGCGCGGACAAGGAGGCGGACCGCATCCGCCACGTCGACACGCTCGACGCGAACACGGGGCCCATTTTCCTGACCTACCGCGGCGTTCCCGCCGTTACCGAAATGCTGGAGGCTTACAAGCAGGCGCACGATGCGGTCTATGATTTCACGGCCGACGGCGTCCGCCAGCAGGTCTGGGTTGTGGCGGACGACGCCGTGACGGACGCGCTCGCCGCGCAGCTTGCCGCCGTGCCCGCGCTGTATATCGCCGACGGGCACCACCGCGCCGCCTCTGCGGTCCGGGTTGCCGAAATGCGCCGCGAGGCGCACCCGGATTACACCGGGCGCGAGGAATTCAATTTCTTTCTGTCTGTTCTGTTCCCGGCCGAGGAGCTGGAGATTCTCGATTATAACCGCGTCATCCGCGACCTCGGCGGCCTTTCGCCGGCGGCGTTTCTGGAAAAGCTGGAGGCGGATTTCACGGTGGAAAAAGCGCCCGCCGACAGCCCCGCGCCGCCGCGCCGCCACACCTTCAGCCTGTATCTTGCGGGCACGTGGTACGCGCTTGCCCTCAAGGACGGCCGAGCGGATGAGGCCGACCCCGTTCAGGCGCTGGACGTGTCGATTCTGCAAAACCTGGTCATCGGGCCGGTTCTGGGCATCGACGACCCGCGTCGCAGCGACCGGATTGATTTCGTCGGCGGCATTCGCGGCCTTTCGGAGCTTGCGCGCCGCGTCGACGGCGGGGAAGCGGCGGCGTTCGCCATGTTCCCGACTTCGCTTACGGAATTGCTCGCCATTGCCGATGCGGGCCGGATTATGCCGCCGAAATCCACCTGGTTCGAGCCGAAGCTCTTAAGCGGGCTGTTCATCCATAAGCTGTCCGACCGGTAAATCGCGCAGGCAGGCCGCAAAAATGTGATTATTCAGCACAATTTCACATCTCGCGTGTATTATCGATTATAATGACCGTATAGTACATAGCGAGGGTGAACGCCATGATGAAGAATCCTGAGCTCGCGCGGCAGATGCGTGCGCTTCGCACAATTAACCATTACACGCAGCAGCAGATTGCCGACCTTTTGAATATCGACCGAACCACGTACACGTCCTATGAGATTTCCAAAAATACGCCGGACGTCATGCTGCTCGACGCGTTCGCCCGCATTTTCCATGTGGACGTGGATTTCATTCTCCATGCCGACACGCAGAACGTGGAAAAGCTGCGCGACGCGGTAGAGACCTACGGCGAGGAGCATAAAACGTGCTCGATTGTTTCGCAGCTTGAAAAGGATGAGCGGCTGCTGATTGCGAACTACCGCCTTTTGTCCGAGGAGGACAAGGCGAAGGTGCGCGCCCTGGCGGAAAGCTGCAATCCGATGCAGGATGCAAAATAGACTGGGTTCCAAGCAGGCGGCCGGTGCTCCGGCCGCTTTTTTTTGCGGCTTTGCGGCCGCCTTCCGGTTGACACTGCGGCGGGAAATGGGTACAATAAACGCAAAAAGGAAAAGGGGGCAGCGGTATGCGAAAAATCGCCGTCGTCGGGGGCGGTGCGTCCGGCTTTGCGGCCGCCATTGCGGCGGCGCGCGTCGGGGGCGTGCGCGTCACAATATACGAACGGCTCCAAAAGCCGCTGAAAAAGCTGCTGGCGACCGGCAACGGCCGCTGCAACCTGACCAACCGCATCGCGGCCCCGGACGCGTACCGCGGCGACGCGCGCTTTGCGGCGCCTGCGCTGCGCCGGTTTCCGCCGGAGGATACGCTGGCGTTTTTTTACTCGATGGGCCTTTGCACCAAAACCGAGGCGCTCGGGCGTGTCTATCCGCTGTCCGGGCAGGCTTCCTCTGTGCGCGACGTGCTGCTTGAGGAGGCGCGGCGTCTTTCCGTCGAGGTCGTGACCGACTGCGAGGTGACGCGCGTCCGCCCGGAAAACGGCGGCTTTTTGCTCAATGAAGCCTATCGCTGCGACGCGCTCGTGCTTGCGGTGGGCGGAAGCGCCGCCCCGCAGCACGGGACCGACGGCGGGGCGTTCCGGCTGCTGCGCGCGCTCGGCCTGCCGGTGGTCGAGCCGCAGCCCGCGCTGACGGCGCTTGTGTGCCGCAATTTCCCCAAAAATGTAAAGGGCGTGCGCTGTGACTGTGGTGTGCGGCTGTTTGCCGGCGGGCGGCTGCTGTATGAGACCGCGGGCGAGGTGCAGTTTACGGAATACGGCCTGTCCGGCATCCCCGTTTTCTCGCTGTCCCGGTACGTGCCCGCAAAGCAGGAGGCGGTCGTCGCGCTCAACTGCGTGCCGGCGCTGTCCCGGGAGGCCCTGCTCGCCTTCCTGCGCGCCGCCGCGCAAAATACGCCACAAAAGCCCGCGGGCCTGCTCGCCGCGGGCCTGGTGCCGCAGGCGCTCGGGGACTTCCTGCTTTTGCAAAGCGGGATTCGCAAGGACGAGCCCGTAGGCGCGCTGCACGAGAGCCGGCTTTTGCGGCTTGCAAAAACGCTGCAGGACGCGCGGTTTACGGTCGAACGTCCGCGCGGGTTCGATTTTGCCCAGGTCACGGCGGGCGGCGCGGACTGCGCCGCGTTCTCGCCGGAAACGATGGAAGCGAAGCGATATGCGCATTTGTATGTCTGCGGCGAAACGCTCAATGTGGACGGCGACTGCGGCGGCTATAACCTGCAATGGGCCTGGTCGTCCGGCCGCGCGGCGGGCGAGGCGGCCGCAAACGCGATGAAAAAGGAGGGGTCGGCGTGCTGCGCATCCGGGAACTGAAGCTGCCGCTCGAGGCGGACGAACACGACCTGCCGCGTCTGGCGGCCAAAATTCTGCGCGTGCCGGCCGCGGATATCCGGCAGCTTTCCGTTTTCCGAAAATCCCTTGACTGCCGCAAAAAAGAGAATATCCAATTTATCTATACCGTCGACGTCGAGGTGGACGGCGACGAGGAACGGCTGCTTTCCAGGCTCCACACGAACCGCGTCGAGCGGGCCGTGCCCTATTCGTACACATTGCCCGAAAACCGGCGGCATACGGACCTGCGGCCGGTCGTGGCGGGCTTTGGCCCGGCGGGGATGTTCGCCGCGCTTTTCTTAGCGCGCGCCGGGCTGCGGCCCATTGTTCTCGAGCGCGGCAAATGCGTGGAAAAGCGGCAGCACAGCGTGCAGACCTTTTGGCAGACGCGCGTGCTGGACCCCAACTCCAACGTCCAGTTCGGCGAGGGCGGCGCCGGGACTTTTTCCGACGGCAAGCTCAACACCGGCACCAAGGATACCCGCCAGCGCGAGGTGCTGCGGCAGTTTGTCCTGCATGGCGCGCCGCAGGAAATTTTAATCGACGCCAAGCCCCACATCGGCACCGACAGGCTGCCCGGCGTGGTGCGCGCTTTCCGCGAGGAGATTTTGGCCTTGGGCGGCGAAGTCCGCTTTGAAACGCGGTTCGACGACCTCATCGTTTACAACGGCGCGCTGCAGGGGGTGCGCGCGACGGACAAAACCGGCCGGTGCCTGGATTTGGAAACCGACGCTTTGGTGCTCGCCGTCGGTCATTCCGCGCGCGACACGGTCGAAATGCTGTACCGGCGCAAAATCCCCATACAGCAAAAGGCGTTTTCCATCGGCGCGCGCATCGAGCACCGGCAGGAGATGATTGACCGCGCCCAGTACGGCCGCCTTGCCGGCCACCCGAAGCTGCGCGCGGCGGATTACAAGCTTGCCTGCCACCCGCCCGGGGGCAGGGGCGCGTATACCTTTTGTATGTGCCCGGGCGGCACGGTCGTCTGCGCCTCCAGCGAGCCGGGCACGGTCGTGACCAACGGGATGAGCCCCTATCTGCGCGACGGCGAAAACGCAAACGCGGCGCTGCTCGTCGGCGTCGAACCCGACCAGTTCCCCGGCGACCATCCGCTGGACGGGATGTATTTGCAGCTCGCCATAGAGCAGAACGCCTTCCGGCTCGGCGGCGGCGACTATACCGCGCCGGCGATGCTCGTCGGCGATTTCCTGCGGGGCAGCCCCTCTGTGCGCCTCGGCGCGGTTACGCCGACCTGCCCGACCGGCGTGCGGCTTGCGGACCTCTCTGCGCTGCTGCCCGCGCGCGTGACGGAGACGATGCGCGCGGCCATTGTCAAAATGGACCGGATGCTGGAGGGCTTTGCCTTCCCCGAGGCGGTCCTGACCGCTCCGGAAACGCGCTCCTCCTCCCCGGTGCGCATTGTCCGCGACGAATTTTTCCAAAGCACCGTAAACGGCCTGTTCCCCTGCGGCGAGGGCGCGGGGTACGCGGGCGGCATTGTCTCCGCCGCTGTCGACGGCATCAAATGCGCCGAGGCGGTCCTGCGCGACGAACATTGAAGCCGAAAATCGAACCGGCCGGTATGCCCTGCAAGGCATACCGGCCGGCTTTTGCGCTTGTTAAACATAGAGCTGCACCTGCGCGCGCAGCTTGCCTTTTTTCGTTTCGCGCAGAACCCCGTCATAGCGGAACCGCCCGCCCCCGCGCACGGATATGCGCTGCCCGGGCGCGGGCTGGAAATCCGGCCGCAGCACGGCGGCGCTGTCCACGAATACGCGTTCCGCCGCAATCAGCTTTTGCGCGTCTGCGCGGGAAAGGTGAAAGACCGCCGCAACCAGCGCGTCGAGCCGTTCGGAGGCGATGACCGTCTCGCGCGGCTCCAAAGTCAAAACGGCGCCGTCCGGCAGTGCGGCGGCTTTTGTGACGCGCACACTCGTGCGGCGCACGCGCGTCAGCTCGTTTTCCAGGACCTGCGCAGCCTGCGGCTTGCAGAATATGTACGCGCGGTTTTCATGCACCAGAATGTCTCCGAGCATTTCCCGGCGCAGACCCAGGTGCATGACGCCGCCTAAAAAATCGCGGTGCGTAAGCTCGTCTGCAAATTTCGGGTTCACCGGCGCAACCTCCAAAAGGGAAAGGCACGCGGCCGTCCGCGCTTGGGTTGTGTCGCTTGCGCCAAAGCAGGCGATTTGCCGCTCCGCCCCGTCAAAGCCGCCGAACAGCGTGAACACCGCCGACCGGGGCAGGGCGCTTAGCAGGCTCTGCTCATGGAGGTTGAGAAAGTCCGAGCACACGACCTTCCCGCTGACGGCGGCGCGGTCCGCGAGCTCGGTAAAGCGGCGGAAAAGCCGGGCGTCCTCCGGCGTCTGCATAAGAAGGCCTCCTTTACGGCGTTTTGTCCCCGTGCCTGCGGTCGTAAAAGGTTTTGGCGACAAACCCAATCGCGGCGGCGGGCAGGGCTATGAGGATGAGGATTACAATCAGGCGTATCGGGATATAGTCGTACGCCGCGTCGCCCAGCAGCGTAAACAGAATCACGCGCGGCGCGATGCCGACGACCGACAGCGGCAGATACCGCCAGAACCCGAAGCGGCTCGCCCCCAAAAAGAGGCTGACAAAGTCAATCGGAAAAACCGGCAGCAGCCGCATGCCGAAAACGGAGGCGGCGCCGGCCTTTCTGGCTTGAAAATCCAGAATTTTGCGCCCGCCTTTTTTCTTTTCCAGCATCGCGCGCACCTTGTCCCCGCCCAGAAAACGGCCGAACAGGTACGAGACCGTGACCTCCAGCGCGACGCCCGCAAGGTTGACGGCGACGGCGACGCCCGGTGAAAACGCCATGCCGACCGGCACGTATAAAAGCGCCGCCGGGATAACGAACACAAGCCCCTTGAGGATATAGACGCAAAGCACCACCGCCGCCGCCGCGAAAACGGAGGGCGCAGCGGCGGCCAACGCGCGTACATCCAGGTGCGTCAAATCGTGATAATACCGCAGAACGACGGCGAACAGGGTGAGGGAGACGGCGACCTTGAAAAGCAGCCACAGCGTCTCGCGGGTTTTGTTTTGCATATGCATCCTTTCAAGGGGTTTTCAAATCATCGGTTCTGTGCTAAAATGCCCCATAGAAGTTTTGGCGAAAAGAGGAAAAAGTATGCGATACGGTGTGATTGGCGCGGGCGCGGTCGGCGGCGCGCTTGCGGCGTACCTGCTGCGCGCGGGACTTTGCTGCGATGTTGTCGCCCGCGGGCGGACGCTTGCGGCGCTGCGTGACAAGGGCATTCGCCTGCAGCCGGAAAGCAAAAAAGCTTTACACGTCCCGTGCGGCGTTGTGGAAGACCCGGAGCGGTACGCGGGAAGGCCGGACGTCGTTTTCCTGACGGTCAAAGGGTACGCGCTGCCCTCCGTTTTGCCGCTTTTGCGGCGCATCTGCACGGCGCAGACCGTGGTTATCCCGCTTTTAAACATCTACGGCACGGGGGAGGCGCTGCAAAAGGAACTGCCGCTGCCGCTTGTGACCGACGGCTGCGTCTATATCGCCGCCTCTGCGCCGCGCCCGGGCGAGGTAGAGCTGCAGGGCGACATTTTCCGGGTGGTTTTCGGCGCGCGAAAGCCCGTGGACGCGCGCCCCGTGCTTGCGCTTGTCGCCGAGGACCTGCGATGCGCGGGGATAGAACCGCTGCTGTCCGAGCACATCCGCCGAGACACGCTTAAAAAGTACGCCTATACGTCGCCGATGGCCTCCGCGGGACTGTATTTTGATGCGGATGCGGGCCGGTTTCAGCGCGAGGGCCCCGAACGCGCGCTGTTCATTTCGCTCATGCGGGAAATAGACGCGCTCGCGTCTGCAATGGGCACGCCGTTCGACGTCGATATTGTACGGACAAACCTTGCTATCCTCGATGCGCTCGCCCCGGACGCCTCGACCTCCATGCAGCGGGACATCCGCCTGGGGCGTCCCTCCGAGATGGACGGCCTGCTGTTTGCGCCCGTGCGGCTCGGGGAACGATACGGCGTGCCGACGCCGCAGTACCGTGCGATTGCCGCACGTTTTGGCTTTACCGGCTGAGTACCGACTCCAAAAACGCTTCCCGCTGTCGGGAAGCGTTTTTTTGCGCAGCGTCAGCCGTTGACGGCCGCTGCGCCCGTTGTGGGCTTTTGCGCCGCTGTGCTTGCCGGCGCAGTCGTCTGCGAAGCGGGATTTGTCGTTGCAGGCGCAGTTGTCGGCACGGTTGTCGGTACGGTCGTCGGCGGCTCGGTCGGCTTCGGCGCGGCCTTCTGCAAAACGACCGCCTGCCGGCCGAGCGCGTTGTACGCGGCGGTTACGGCGCTTTTGGAATAGTAGAAGCCCTTGCTTTGCAGCGGGTCGTTGAAGAAATAGCCGCTGCTGTTGTAGCCGACCAGGACCAGGCAATGCATCGGGCTTTTCCAGGTGAAGGTCTCCGACGTGCCGGAAATGTACCAGGTCCGGTTGTCGCGCGCGCGGGCCATGTTGGCCGTCGCCCAGAACAGGACCGGGATGCCCTTGTCAATATATTGCTGGCACAGCGCGTCCGGCGACAGACCGTACACGGCCTCGACCGCAAATTTATCGTGGTCGATATACTTGTTCATGGCGGTTACAATGACCGGCGCATAGCAGCCCCAGCCCGCCTCGCTGTACGGATTGCCCAAAAAGACCTTGCGCGGGTCGTCGCCGAAATAGGTGTTGGTGCTGTCGTGAAACGGCGCGCGGCCCTTGGGCAGCAGGTTGTCGATGAAATATTCCGGGGAGATGTTCATCCCGTAGTAGCGCATGACCATCACCGCGGATACGCTTTCGCAGCCGGTGGGGTATTTGTCGCGCTGGTTGATGTACGGCACGTCCAGCAGGACGTCCGCCGTCTGCTTCGGCTTGCTGCGCTTAGGCGGCTTGGTTTCGCCGCGCGTGTCCTCCACCGTTGTGCCGACGGGCTTGGGCGCTTCGGTTGTCTCCGGCGCGGTCGTCGGCGCGGTGGTCGGCGCCGTTGTCAGGGCGGTTGTCGCCGGCACGGTCGCCGTGAGCTCCGCCTGCGCCGCTTCGTTTGCCTGGTGCCGGCGGACGGCGGCAAAGGTCACAACGCCGCACAAAAGCAGCAGAACAAGCCCGGCCGCAAGCACGGCGGCGCGCTTTTTCCGATTCTGCCACAGCTGTCGCAGGACTTGCCGCAGCTTTCCCCCGTTTTTCATAGGCGAACCTCCGTTGTATGCGGCTCAGGCATTTTGCAGGCTGTCCGCGATGGCGCCGGCCAGAGCGTCTATATCCGGCAAGTTATTTTCCTTTACAGTAGAACGCAGGGAGACGGTTTCCTCCAGCAGCGTGTTCCCCGGCATGGCGGCCAGCAGCTCGCGCATTTTCTTGCCGCTCTGCGGCGCCCAGGAGCCGTTCTCCATGGTGGCGACGGTGCGGTTTTTCAGCGCGTGCGCCTGCAAATCCAAAAGCAGCGTCTCCATCGGGGTGAAAATGGCGTTGTTGTAGGTAGACGCGGCAAAGACCAGGTGGCTGTACCGGAACGCCTCGGCGACAAGGTAGGAGAGGTCGGTGGCCGAAACGTCATAGACGGCCAGGTTCGTTACGCCGCGGTCGGCAAGGCGCGACGCCAAAATTTCGGCGGCGTTCTGCGTCCCGCCGTAAATCGAGCCGTACACAATAAGCACGCCCGCCTCCTCCGGCGCATACGACGCCCAGGTTCGGTAGGCGCCGACGAGCCGGTCGAGGTCGCGCCGCCAAACGGGTCCGTGCAGCGGGCAAATCAGGCGGATATCGAGCGCTTCGGCTTTTTTGAGCAGCGCGAGCACCTGCGGGCCGTATTTCCCGACGATGTTCGTATAGTACCGCCGCGCCTCCGAAAAAGCCGCGCCGTCAAAGCCGGTTTCGTCGGCAAACAGCGCGCCGCCGAGCGCGCCGAACGTGCCGAACGCGTCGGCCGAAAACAGCACGCGGTCGCACGCGTCGTAGGTGACCATGACCTCCGGCCAATGGACCATGGGCGCGGTGTAAAAGGAGAGCGTATGGCGGCCGAGTGCCAGCGTGTCGCCGTCCTTTACGGTTATGCAGCGGCTTGCGAGCGCTTCGTCAAAAAACTGCGCGATAAGCGCCGCGGCCTTGGCGGTGCAGACAATCTGCAAGGACGGGTAGCGCGCGCAAAGCGCGCCGAGCGACGCGCAATGGTCCGGCTCCATGTGGTTCACAATCACATAATCCGGCGTGCGGCCCTGCAAAAGGAACGCGATGTTTTCCAGGTACCGTTCCTCTACGGCGCGGTCGACCGTATCGAGAATCGCAATCTTTTCGTCGTCCAGAAAATACGCGTTGTACGAAACGCCGTTCGGCAGCGGGTACATATTTTCAAAGCGGGCGAGCCTGCGGTCGCTGCCGCCGATGTAGATAAGGTCTTCTGTCAGTTTGCGCGTGCAGTGCATATTTCGATTCCTCCTGAGCTGAACACAATAGGGCTTCGGGCGTTTTTTGCGCGGGCAGCGTTACAGCTTTTCCATGGGGAGAAAAGCTGCAAGCTTGCGCCTTGCCCGCGTCCCGTCGCCGGTGCGTTTGCGGCATATCGGGCGCACTTTCCCCGAACAGTATTGTAGCATATTTTTTGCGGAAATGCTACGGCAAAAGAAAGAAACGGCAAAGCGCTGGCTCTGCCGTTTTTCGTCGTCGTTATTTTTGTTTGTTTTCGCCGTTTTCCGCGTCCGCCTTCGGCTTGAAAAAGCTTGCGACGAGCCAGTAGTAAAGCGGGATGAGCAAAAACAGGAGCCACGCCGGGTGCCACAGGTGCAGCAGGAAGCCCAGCAGCAGATAGAGCAGCAGCACCGCCTCCGGCACGGGCATCGCCAAAAGCCGCGCCTTGGGCTTTTGTACCTTCAGCGCCCCGGCCAAATGGTAGTAGATGGGGACAAGCAGGCCCAAAAGCCAGGTCGGGTGCCAAAGGTTCCCGATAAACCCGAGCGCCAGGTACAGGATGACCACCAGCAGCGGAAACGGGAATTTGAACATCGCGCCCGCCTTTTTCTGCAAAGCGGTCTCGGACGGCTTTTCCGCGGCCTTTTCGGCGTCCTGCGCCTTTTCGCCGGGCACGGGCGCGCCGGTTTCGGCGCTGAGCAGGTCGTCCAGCGTTATGCCGTAAAGCTGCGCGAGCGCCATCAGGTTGTCGGTGTCGGGCGAGGCCTCCGCGCGCTCCCATTTGGAGATGGCCTGACGGCTGAGGCCGAGCTTTTCGGCCAGCGCCTCCTGCGACAGGCCGTTGGCCTTGCGCAGCGCGACCAGGCGGTTCGCTATGGCGATGTTCATGCTTTCCACTTCCTTTGCGTCTGTGTCAATAGCCCATTTCCGCACAGTTCTTCTGGTGCTCCTCATACGTCGCGGCAAAGCGCGATTCGTACGGGGGCTCGGTGTCTATCACGAAAAATTTGTAGTCCGTGTCGGCCGGGTCAAGCGCCGCGTTGATGGACGACAGCCCCGGGTTGCAGATGGGCCCGGCGGGCAGCGCGTCGCAGCGGTACGTGTTGTAGTAGTATTTGTAGTGGTCAATCTGGTCGGGGTATTGCAGCTCGATAACGCCGGTGCAGTATTTGACGGTCACGTCGCATTGCAGCGGGTCCCCGTCCTTTAAGCGGTTATAGAGCACCGAGGCAATCAGCGTGCGCTGCTCGGCGGTGAACGCTTCCTTTTCAATAATGGAGGCGACGGTCAAAATCTCGTGCATGGAGTAGCCCATGGCCTTCGCCTTTTGCTGCATACTGTCCGTCAGGCGCGCCTCGCTCGCATCGAGCATCGCGTCGAGCACGGCCTTGGGGTCGGTGTTTTTCTCGAATTCATAGGTCGCGGGGAACAAATATCCCTCGAGCTTGAAGCAGACGTTGTCGGCCGCGCGCACGCCGGCAAGCAGCGGCCGGCTCGACAGGTCGTAGCTTTGCGCCGCTTCCAAAAACGCGTCGCCCGAGCAGACGCCCTTTTCCTCCAAAAGCCAGGAAATGCGCACAAGCGTATACCCTTCGGGAACGGTGACGGAAATGAGATTGGACTGCTGCACGGGGCTTGTCTGCGGAGCGTCGGTGCCGTCGGCATATACGCCGCCGGAAAACCGCGTCGTGCCGTAGGGACTTGTGCCGTCCGACGGCGCATCCGCGTCGGTCCCGCAGGCCGTAAGCAGAAGCAAAAGCCCCGCCAAGGCTATGCAAAAGAACGATTTGCGCTTCATGTTTCTTTCTCCTGTAGGTCTGCGGACGCACGCCCGCCGTTGTGTGTGCGGAATACACGTTATTTTAGCAGATTTTCGCACGCATTGCAACTTTCCCGCGAAAAAAAGGCGAGACTTTTCCCGTCATCCCCGCGCCGCAAAGCTGCCGGTCAGACGGGCCCTTACGGCGGCAAATTCCGGCGCGCAGGCCGAAAAAAAGGCTTGGTACGCCGCGCAGTAATCGGCGCTTTCCCGCGTGCGGCGGCAGCCGCCCGCCCGGCACAGCCGGAAATGGGGGCAGTCTTTGCAGCGCCCGGGCGTTTCGGGGAACGAGGCGTAGAACCGTCTTGCGGGCTCGCTTTGCGCCAGCGTTTGAAAATCCGACGTCAAAATGTTCCCGAGCCGGTATTCGTCCGTGCAGTAAAAGTCGCACGGATAGACGTCGCCGTTGCTTTCCGCGACGAACTGCGGTGAGCAGCGCCCCGCCATGCCGCATTGCTCCGGCGCACCGCCCAGGTCCATGCGCACCCAGTTGTCAAATTCCCGCACGCTGATATAGTCGCCCGCAAGCAAATCCGCCGCGTACAGCCGGAACACGCGCACAAGGAAGTCCGCATACTGCGCGTTCGTCATGTAGAGGTCGCTTTTCTCCGCCGAGCCGAACGGCCGCAGACAGGGGATGAACTGCAAATAGCGAAACCCCTGCTTTTTGAAAAAGCGGTAGATGCGCTCGCCGTTTTCGGCCGTGTGCCCCGTGAGCACCGTTACAATGTTGAAGTCCGCCCCGGCTTTTTTAAGCTGGGAAGCGGCGCCGCTTATTTTATGGAACGCGTTTTTCCCGTCGGGCGTTTTCCGAAAGCGGTTGCCGTCAAAATCGCCGTCGAGGCTGAGGCCCACAAGGAACCCGTGCTTTTTGCAAAACCGGGCGAACGCCGGCGTCATGGTCGTGCCGTTGGTCTGCAGGGCGTACTGCACCGGGCTTCGCTTTTCGTTTTTCTGCTCTGCCGTGCGCACGAAATGCGCAAAATAGGGGAGCCCCGCGAGCGTAGGCTCGCCGCCCTGAAAAACGAACGAAACGCCCGCGCCGTCGGCGTAGGCAAACGCCTTTTCCACAAGAGCCTCGGTCGTTTCTGGCTGCATGACGCCGAAGCCGAGGTGCTCGCGGTGCTCGGAAACATCCCGATAAAAGCAGTATTCGCAGCTTAAATTGCAAAGGGAAGAGGCGGGCTTAATCATCAAAGAAATTGCGGGCATGGTTCCGGCTCCTTACGCGTTCGGGTCAAACAGCGGGTAGCGGTTTTTATCCGCCCCTGTAATTTCACGCACCACGCGGCAGGGCACGCCCACGGCGACGACGTTTGCGGGGATGTCCCTGGTCACCACGCTGCCCGCGCCGATAACCGCGTTGTCCCCAATCGTCACGCCCGCGAGCACCGTCGAGCCCGCGCCAATCCAGACGTTGTTCCCAACGGTGATGGGCTTTGCAATCTCGAGCCCCGCCATGCGCTGCGCCGGGTCGGTCGGGTGCTCGGCGGTCGTAAAGCAGCAGTTGGGGGCGATGAACACATGGTCGCCGAAGGTAACCCTCGCCCCGTCGGTGATGACCAGGTTGTGGTTCGCATAGAACCAGTCGCCGACCGTGATGTTGTAGCCGTAGTCGCACCAAAACGGCGGGGTAAAGATGACCTCCTTCCCCATTTTCCCGAGCAGCGTTTGCAGGATTTCGGCCTGCGCTTCCCGGTCGTTGGGGTTGAGCTTGTTAAAGGCGTAGCACTTGTCCTTTGCCTTTTGGATTTCCGCCTCAAATGCGGGGTTGTAGCAGCCCTGGAACAGGCAGTACAGCGGAACTTCGGGTCTGTTTTCCATGCCGGTTTTCTCCTGTAAAAAAGGAAGCGCGCCCGGCCGGACGCGCCTCCAAACGTCAGTTGTACTTTTTGCGCGCGATGTAGGAGGTGTGCAGAACCTCGTGTGCCTTGTGGCTCCCGGGTTCGCCCAAAAACTCTGCGTAGAGCTTCTGGACGGCCTCGTTTTCATGCGACTTGCGCTTCTTGCTCTGCGCGTCCGAATCGTACAGCGCCGCCGCGCGGCGGGCCTTGAGGTCCACAAAGTTGCGCACGACCGCGTGCTGGATAGGCTGGCCGCCGCCGTTGATGCAGCCGCCCGGGCAGCCCATGATTTCAATGAACTGGTAATCCGCCGTGCCGTCCTTGATTTTGTCCAGCAGCACCTTGGCGTTCTTTGTGCCGCTGGCGACGGCGACCTTGATTTTGGTCCCCGCCACGTCGTATTCGGCTTCCTTGATTGCCTGCATCCCGCGGACTTCCTTGAAATCGACGCTCGGCAGCTCCTCGCCGGTCAGCGTCTCAACCGCGGTGCGCAGCGCCGCCTCCATCACGCCGCCGGTCGCGCCGAAAATGGTGCCCGCGCCGGTGGATTCGCCGAACGGGATGTCAAAGCTCTCGTCGGGCAGGTGCTTGAAGAAAATGCCCGCGCTCTCAATCATGCGCGCAAGCTCGCGCGTGGTGATGGCAATGTCCACATCCGGATAGCCGGAGGCCGCCTGGTCCGGGCGCTTGGTCTCGAACTTCTTGGCGGTGCAGGGCATAACGCCGACAACGACCATATCCTTCGGGTCCATGCCCATTTTCTGCGCATAATAGGTTTTCATCGTCGCGCCGAACATCTGCTGCGGCGACTTGCAGGTGGACAGGTGCGGGATAAGCTCCGGGTAATAGTGCTCGCAGTACTTAATCCAGCCCGGCGAGCAGGAGGTAATCATCGGCAGCACGCCGCCGTTTTGGACGCGGTCGAGGAATTCGTGCGCCTCCTCCATAATGGTCAGGTCGGCGGCAAAGTCCGTGTCAAAGACGCGGTCAAAGCCGAGCCTGCGCAGCGCCGCGACCATCTTGCCCTCGACGTTCGTGCCGATATGCATCCCGAACGCCTCGCCGAGCGTCGCACGGATAGAGGGCGCGGTGTTGACAATCACGAACTTTGTGGGGTCATTGATGGCGGCCAGAACCTTGTCGGTATCGTCCTTTTCCACAATGGCGCCGGTCGGGCAGTTGACAATGCACTGCCCGCAGGAGATGCAGGAGACCTCCGCCAGGTCCTTGTCGAACGCCGAGCTGATGTGCGTGTCAAACCCGCGGGCGTTCGCGCCAATCACCGAAATACCCTGCGCGTCGCAGGCGGCGACGCACCGGCGGCAGAGGATGCACTTGTTGTTGTCGCGCACCATGTGCGCGGCGGAGTCGTCGAAATCGTAATGGATGGTTTCGCCCGCGAACGCGTTTTCGTCGTCCACGCCGAATTCCTTGCAAAGCGCCTGCAGCTCGCACGTCCCGCTGCGCACGCACGACAGGCATTTCTTGTCGTGCGTCGAAAGGATGAGCTCCAGCGTCGTTTTGCGCGAATGGCGCACGCGCTCGGTGTTGGTAAAGACCTCCATCCCCTCGTTTACGGGATAGACGCACGCCGTGACCAGGTTGCGCGCGCCCTTAACCTCGACCATGCAGATGCGGCAGGCGCCGATTTCATTCATGCCCTTGAGGTAGCAGAGCGTCGGGATTTCAATGCCGGCGAAGCGCGCGGCCTCCAAAATGGAGATACCCTTGGGCACGCTTAAAGGCATACCGTTGATTTTCATGTTGACAGTTTCCATGGGGGCACCTCCTTATCTTTTCACAACCGCGCCGAATTTGCACGTATCCATGCAAACGCCGCACTTGATGCACTTGTTCGGGTCAATCGAGTGGACCTCCTTGACCTTGCCGGAAATGGCGCCGACCGGGCATTTGCGCGCGCAGGCCGTGCAGCCGCGGCACTTGTCCGCGTCAATGGCGTAAACCAGAAGCGCCTTGCACACGCCGGCGGGGCAGTGCTTGTCGCGGATGTGCGCGACGTATTCCTCACGGAAGAATTTCAGTGTGGCGAGCACGGGGTTGGGCGCCGTCTGCCCGAGGCCGCACAGGGAATTCGCCTTGATGTAGTTGCAAAGGTCCTCCAGCTTGTCGAGGTCCTCCATCGTCGCCTTGCCGTCGGTAATCTTATCGAGCATTTCCAACAGCCGTTTCGTGCCGACGCGGCAGGGCGTGCACTTGCCGCAGGATTCGTCCACCGTGAAGTTCAAAAAGAACTTCGCGATGTCCACCATGCAGTTGTCCTCGTCCATGACGATAAGGCCGCCCGAGCCCATCATACAGCCGATGGCGGTCAGGTTGTCGTAGTCGATGGGCGTGTCCATGAGCGACGCCGGGATGCAGCCGCCGGAGGGGCCGCCCGTCTGCGCCGCCTTGAATTTCTTGCCGTTCGGAATGCCGCCGCCAATCTCTTCAATGATTTCCCGCAGCGTCGTGCCCATCGGAATTTCCACAAGACCCGTGTTGTGAATCTTGCCGCCGAGCGCAAAGACCTTGGTGCCCTTGGAACGCTCGGTGCCCATGGAGGCGAACCAGTCCGCGCCCTTTAAGATAATCTGCGGAATGTTCGCAAAGGTTTCGACGTTGTTTTCCGTCGTGGGCTTGCCGAACAGCCCCTTGACCGCCGGGTACGGCGGCCGCGGCCGCGGCTCGCCGCGGTTGCCCTCAATGGAGGTCATCAGCGCGGTCTCCTCGCCGCAGACGAACGCGCCGGCGCCCAGGCGCACGTGGATGTCAAAATCGAACCCGGAATCAAAAATGTTCTTGCCCAAAAGCCCGTATTCGCGCGCCTGTGCAATCGCCTTCTGCAAGCGCTTGACGGCAATGGGATATTCCGCGCGCACATAGACATAGCCTTCGCTCGCGCCCGTCGCGTAGCCGCAAATGGCCATGGCCTCCACAATGCAGTGCGGGTCGCCCTCCAAAACGGAACGGTCCATAAACGCGCCGGGGTCGCCCTCGTCCGCGTTGCAGACGACGTACTTCTGGTCGGCCTGGTTCGCCGCGGTAAAGCTCCACTTCTTGCCCGTCGGGAACCCGCCGCCGCCGCGACCGCGCAGGCCGGAGTCCGAAACGATTTGGATAACCTCCTGCGGCGTATATTCCTTCAGGCACTTTGCAAGCGCCATATAGCCGTCGTACGCGATGTATTCCTCAATGTTTTCCGGGTCGATAACGCCGCAGTTGCGCAGCGCAACGCGGTGCTGCTTTTTGTAGAAATCCGTTTCCTGCAGGGATTTGACGTCGTCCATCGTGACGGTCTCATCGTAAAGCAGCCGTTTTACGATGCGCCCCTTTAAAAGGTGCTCCTCGACGATTTCGGGCACATCCGAAACCTTGACCTGGCTGTAAAAGCAGCCCTCGGGATAGACAATCATAATCGGGCCTAAGGCGCAAAGCCCAAAGCAGCCCGTGCGGACGACCTTGATTTCGTCGGCGAGCCCCTTCGCGGCAATCTCCTTTTCGAGCGCCTCAATGATGGCGGGGCTGTTCGACGAGGTGCAGCCGGTACCGCCGCAGACCAGAACGTGGGAACGATACATGGGCTTCCTCCTTACTTCGTCGCGGCGCCGACCGTGAAGTCCACAATCGGGTTGCCGTTGACCAGATGTTCGTTAACGACCTTGACCGCCTTTTCCGGGGTCATTTTGACATAGGTGACCTTTTCCTTGCCGGGCTCCATCACTTCCACAATGGGCTCGTACTGGCACATCCCGATGCAGCCGGTCTGCGAGACCATGACGTTTTGCAGGCCGCGCTTTGCGACCTCGTCCACAAAGGCGTTGAGCACCGGCCGCGCGCCCGCCGCAATGCCGCAGGTCGCCATGCCCACGACCACGCGCGTGCATTCCTCGCCGGACTCCTCGCGCACGGTCATCCGTTTTTTCGCATTTTCGCGAATGGCCATCAATTCTTCAATCGTTTTCATCGTTTTCTCCTTTATACAGGCTTTCCATATGCTCTTGCAAATACGCGCGCAGCCATTGCGCCACCGCCGGGTCCGAAAACGGAACGCCGTCCAAGACCGCCGCAAGCTCCGCCGTGTCCAGCGCAAATTCCCGCGCGTCCACACGCTGCCGGTACAGGAACTGCCGGTCCGGGTGCATCGTAATCAGCGTGCACAGCGTCGACGCCATATCCCCGAGCGGCGCGCAGTCCACGCTGTCCGTATGGAAAACGGCGCGCACGTTTGTGCCGATGCCGACTTTCGAGGTAACGGCGAGCGACCCGCCCGTCTGCTCGGCGGCCAGCCGGAACAGCGGAACCCCCAAGCCGACCTTGCGGGTGGTGCGCGTCGTGTAAAACGGGTCGAGCACCTTTTCTATCTGCTCGTCGGTCATGCCGCAGCCATTGTCGTAAATGCCGATGGTCAGCGTCTTGGCCGCGGTGTCCTCCAGCACCTCTATGCGGATGCAGGCGGCGTTCGCCGCGACGGAATTTTCGGCAATGTCCAGCACGTTCAGCGACAGCTCGCGCATCAGGCTCTGTATTTGGCGAGAATGCCCGCCACGTCGTCTTCGGTGATTTTGCCGTAGACCTCGTCGTTGACCGTCATGACCGGCGCAAGGCCGCACGCGCCGATGCACCGGCACGCCTCCAGCGAAAACGCGCCGTCCTCGGTGCATTCGCCCGCGCCGATTCCCAACAGCTCGGAAAGCTTGTCGAGAATTTGCTGCGAGCCCTTGACGTAGCACGCCGTGCCCAGGCACACCGAAATGTTCGTCTCGCCCTTCGGCGACAGGGAGAACTGCGCGTAGAAGGTGGAGACGCCGTAGACCTTTTCCAGCGGGACGTCCATCCCTTCGGCAATCATCACCTGGACCTCATAGGGCAGGTAGCCGTAAATCTCCTGCGCCTCCTGCATGACGTGCATCAGCTGGCTCTTGTCGTCCTTGCACGCCGCAATCACCGCCTGCAGCCGCTTTTCCTGCTCGGGCGTGCCGCGGAAGGGGACCGTACTGATTTTTTTGAGCATTTCCTGACTTTCCTCCTTTGCAAAAGCCGCGCGCGCCGCACCGCTTGTGCATACGGGCGCACAACTTTCGCGTATACGCATCCATTATAGCAGAAAGAGTGTTAAAAATCTATCATTTTTTACAAAAAGTTTATCAGTATTTTTCTACTGGTTTGGAGGCTTTTCCAGATTTTGTGCGCCGTCTGCGGAAAACACGGCGGCAAGCGTCCGTGCGGCGCGTTCAAAATGCGCCGTCTGCACGCCCGAGCACGTCAGCGACAGCACGCACCGCCCCGCCGCGTCGTTTTCGGCGCGCAGGGCGACGCTCGCCCGCCTTGCGGCGCGTTCGGCCGTCCCTGCAAGCATTGCCTTGCGCAGGCGCACCTCCACGGCAAAGCCGGTCTCGCGCAGGGCGACGTCGGCCGTTTCCCCGAACGCGGCCGCCGCCGCGCTTTCCAAAAGCTGGGCCTTTTTTGTATAGAGCCTGCGGACCTTGCGAATCTGGCTGGAAAGGTGGCCGTCGCGGATAAACTGGCACAGCGCAATCTGCTCGACCTTGGAGGCGGTCTGGTTGTAAAGCGGCGCAACCGTCCTGTAGCGCGTAAGCAGGTCGTCCGGCAGCACCAGGAAGCTTAAGCGGATGGACGGCAGCAAAAGCCTGGAAAACGTTCCGATGTATACGACGTGCCGCCCGCCGTCGAGCCCCTGCAGCGCCGGAGCGGGGCGGTCAAAGTAGCAGAACTCATTGTCGTAGTCGTCCTCGATAAGCAGCGCCCCGCGCTCGAGCGTGCGCTTGAGCAGCGCAATGCGCGCGGGCGTGGAGAGCACGTCGCCGCGCCGGTTCATGTGCGACGGCGAGACATACAGCACCTGCGCGTCCGCCTCTTTTGCGCAGATGGTGAAGCCGTGGTCCTGAAATATCGCGTGGCCCTGCAAAAACGCAGGGTCGCAAAATGCGACGGTTCTGCGGTCGTGCAGCACCGCGCACAGCAGGTGCAGCAGGCTTTGGACGCCCGCGCCGATGACGATGGAGTCCGCCCGGCACACGACGTTGCGCTTTTCGGACAGATACAGCGCGAGCGCCTCGCGCAGGTCGCGCTCGCCCTGCACCTCGCCGTAGGAAAGCAGCCGCCCGTCCTGGCGCAGCGCGCTTTTCAGGTAGCGCCGCCAAAGGTCAAAGTCAAAGCTCTCCCGGTCGGCGGACAGCGACGCAAAATCGTAAACGGGCGCTTCGAGACGCGCCGCCTGCGGCGTGCGGGCCGGGGCGGGCGCGCGGAAATACAGGTCGGTTACAAAATACCCGCTTTTCGGGCGGGAAAGGATGTAGCCGTCCGCACACAGCTGCAAATACGCGCCCTCGGCGGTCGTGCGGCTGACGCCGAGGGTTTCGGCGCAGCGGCGCAGCGACGGAAGCTTTGCGTTGGGCGGCAGCTTGCCGGACAAAATCAAATCCCTGTAATAGTTGTATACCTGCATATACAGCGGCGTGTCCGTGTCGAGCAGCGGTGAAAAGGCGGGATGGTTTTGCATAATCTGTCCCCTAAAAAATATTTGTTTTTGTGTATTTTCTTAACGACAGTTTTGTTCTATTATAAAGCAGAAGCCAAAAAGAAGCAAGAGGAAAAAGGAGGGAGCCCGCATGAAGCGTGTGGCGGTGGTCAACGATTTGTCCGGCCTCGGGCGCTGTTCGCTGACGGCGGCGCTGCCGGTGCTGTCGGCCATGGGGCTCGAATGCTGCCCGCTGCCGACGGCGGTCCTCTCGAACCAGACCGGCTATGACAGCTTTTTCTGCTGTGATTTGACGGACAGCTTGGACGCCTATCTTGCCGAGTGGGAAAAGCGCGGCGTGCGCTTTGACGGCGTTTTGACCGGCTATCTCGCAAGCGTCCGGCAGGCGCGGCAAATCGAAACGCTGCTCGACGCGTTCCGGACGCCGCAGACCGTTTTCGTCTGCGACCCCGTCATGGGGGACGACGGCCGGGTGTACGATACGTATGACGACACGCTTTGCCGCGCGGTCATGCGGCTTGCGCGCCGCGCAAACGTCCTGACGCCGAATTTGTCGGAGCTGTGCTTTTTGTGCGGCGCCTCTTACGGTGAGCTGTGCGCGCTGCCCGGCCGGGAAGCGGTGCTTCGCCGCGTCGAATCGCTGGCGCGCACGCTGCTGTCCGACACGCTGCACACCGTGGTTGTCACGGGGCTGCGCAGCGGCGCGGAGATTTCCTCTCTGCTTGTGACCGCGGCGGGCGGCGTGTGCGTGACCGGGCCCTGCTACGGCGGCAGCTATTCGGGCACCGGCGATTTGTTTGCCGCGGTGCTCACGGGCGAGCTCGTCCGCGGCACAGATGCCGAAACGGCCGTCCGAAAAGCCATGCGGTTTTTGGAGGCCTCCATTGCGGACAGCTTCCGTGCGGGGACCGACCGCAACGACGGCGTCGATTTTCAAACGCATTTGGGGATGCTGCTATGAGGAAAAACAAAGCGTTTTCGGCGCTGTACAATTTGATTTTAAGCGCGCTGTTTGCGGCGCTTATCGCCGTGTTTACGGCGTTTGTCAGCATAAAGACCGGTATCAACGACGGTTATCTGCATTTCGGCGACAGCCTCGTTTACCTCGCCGCCTGCATGCTGCCGCTTCCCTATGCGCCGGCCGCGGCGGCGGTCGGCGGCGCGCTTGCGGATGTGCTCGGCGGCGCGGCGGTCTGGGCGCCGTTTTCCGCCGTCATCAAGGCGCTCAACACCCTGCCGTTCGCCTTTGTGTATGCCTGCCGTCTGACCAAAAGCCCGCAGCGTATCCTCAACAAAGCAACGGCGTGGATGCCGCTTGCTTCCGGGCTTATCACCATCCTCGGCTATTTTTTAGTGGAGGGGCTTCTGTATTCGTTCCCGACCGCGGCGGTCTCGTGCCTTGCAAGCCTGGTCCAGGCGGCGGGCAGCGCGGTTCTGTACTACGCCGCCGCTGCGGCGCTCGACCGCGTGCAAATAAAAAAACGCCTGCACTTGCCGTAACAGGCGGTTTTCCGAAAAAAGGAGTTTTGACTATGACGGACATTGTATACACCTATGCCGGCAAGGTTTATCTGAACCTGACGAACGCCTGCCCGTGCCGCTGCAAATTCTGCATCCGGCAAAACGGCGACGCCGTCGGCGAGGCGCAGACCCTCTGGTTCTCGGCGCACAGCCCGACGTTTGAAGAAATCCGCGCGGCTGTTGACGCCTGGGATTTTACGGGCTACAGGGACGAGGTTGTGTTCTGCGGCTACGGCGAGCCGACCTGCGCGTATGAAAACCTGCTTAAAACGGCGGCGTATCTGAAGGAAAAGGGCTTGAAGCTGCGCCTGAACACCAACGGCCTTTCCGACCTTATCAACAAAACGCCGACCGCGAAGGCGCTTTGCCGGTATTTTGACACGGTTTCCGTCTCTCTGAACGCGCCGACCGCCGAAAAATACAAGGACCTCTGCGCGCCGTCGTTCGGGATGCGGGCGTTCGACGCCATTTTGCAGTTTGCGCGCGAATGCAAGGCGTGCGGCGCCAACGTCAAGTTTACGGTCGTGGACGTCATCTCCGAAGCGGACATCGCCGCCTGCCAAAAGCTTGCGGATGAAATGGGCATCCCGCTGCGCGTGCGCGCCTACACGGCATAAAAAACAGAACAGCAAAAAGCAAGACGGCGCGGGAAAAGCCTCCCGCGCCGTCTTGCCGTGTGAAAGAAAAAAATAGGAGAAAACCGATGTCAAGCGACGTGTACGCTGCCGCCGGAAGCCTTTTTGGGGCTGCCGCCCTCGTACACGCGGAACGCACGCGCCTTTTGCATTTTGGCGTACAGCTTTTTGCGCTTGTAGCGGCGGTAGTTGACAAAGAGAATGCGATAAATCCGCCGCTCAAAGGCGATGATTTTGTCCTCCTTGAGGAACCCGTAAAGCAGCAATCCGATAAAAGCAAGCTCCAAAACAGAGCGAATCGCCAAAGCAGCCGTCATGTCATTTGCCTCCTTAGGAACATTTGTTCTTTCCTTCTGTTCCCTATTATAGCAGGGTTTTTGCGTTTGTCAATACAAATGTTCGATTTTTCTTTTATAAAGTCCCAAAAAACGGACTTTTACAGAGAATTTTTCCAATCTTTCTCAATGCAGCCTTATAATACCACAAGATATAGTGTTTGTCAATAATGCAGATACAATTTGTGTGGCCCTCAAGAAATCTTTCTTTTTTCCGCTTTTTTTCCGCGCGTCTCTTTATCTTTACCGCAGAGTTTGTTATAATACCTATAATTGACCCGGCGTACACCCAACCAAAGGGGGCAGGCTTATGTTCGTAGATATTGCGAAGATTAAAATCAAGGCCGGCGACGGCGGCGACGGCGCGGTTGCCTTTCACCGTGAAAAATACGTGGCGGCCGGCGGCCCGGACGGCGGCGACGGCGGCCGCGGCGGCAACGTCGTATTTGTCGCCGACGACAGCCTTTCCACGCTTGCGGATTTTCGCTATAAGCGCAAGTATACCGCGCAAAACGGCCAAAACGGCCGCGGCGCGCGCTGCAACGGCAAAAAAGGGGAGGACCTTGTTATCCGCGTCCCGCGCGGCACCGTGATTCGCGAGGCCGAAAGCGGCGCGGTCATGGCGGACCTTTCCTCGGACGAGCCGTTTGTTGCGGCCCGCGGCGGCAAGGGGGGCTTTGGCAACCGGCATTTTGCCACGCCCACGCGCCAGACCCCGCGCTTTGCCAAAAGCGGCGCGCCGGGCGAGGCGTGGGAGGTCACGCTGGAGCTCAAGCTTATTGCCGACGTCGGGCTTTTGGGCTTTCCGAACGTCGGAAAATCCTCGCTTTTGTCTGTGGTCAGCGAGGCGAAGCCGGCTGTGGGCGACTACCATTTTACGACGCTGACCCCTGTGCTCGGCGTGGTGCGCATGGGCGAGGGGCAGAGCTTCGTTATGGCGGACATCCCCGGCCTTATCGAAGGCGCGGCGGACGGCGTGGGGCTCGGGCACGATTTCCTGCGCCACGTCGAGCGCTGCCGGATGCTTGTGCACCTGGTGGACGTCGCGGGCAGCGAGGGGCGCGACCCCGTGGAGGATTTCGAGAAAATCAACGCAGAGCTTCGCAATTTCAACGCGCAGCTTGCCGAACTGCCGCAGATTGTCGCGGGCAATAAAATCGATTTGGCCGAGGACGCGCAGCGCGAACGCTTCCGCGCCTATATCGAAAAGCAGGGCCTGTCGTATTTCGAGATTGTCGCGCCCATTCGCCATGGCACAAAGGAACTCATCGACGCCGTGGCGGCGAAGCTTGCGTCGCTCCCGCCCGTCCGGCAGTACGCGCCCGAGCCGGTTCCCCTGCAGGTGCCGCAAAAAGGCGCAAAAAACAATTTCACCGTTACCGTGCGCGACGGCGTGTATATCGTCGAGGCCGACTGGCTTTACAAAATCCTGCTGCGCACCGATATGGACGACTATGAATCCCTGCAATATTTCCAGACCGTTCTGCAAACCAGCGGCATTTTGGACGCGCTGGTTTCACAGGGGATTCAGGAGGGCGACACGGTCAGCATTTACGATTTTGAATTCGACTATGTGCCGTAACGGATAAACGGAGGACTTATGGCGCACAATACCAATATGTACGGTCCGCTGTCGCTGGCCTTCCTTGGCGACGCGGTTTTCGGCCTTCTCGTGCGCGAGCGCCTGCTGCTGACGGCGGAACGCCCCGTGGGGCGGCTACATACCCTTTCGACGAAGCTCGTCAACGCCGCCGCGCAGGCCGATGCAGCCAGGCTTTTGCAGCCGCTTTTGACCGAGGCCGAGCGCGACGTGTACCGGCGCGGGCGCAACGCCCACCCGGGGCACACGCCCAAGAACCAGTCGGAGGGCGATTACCACAGCGCCACGGGACTGGAGGCCTTGTTCGGCTGGCTCTACCTGCGCGGGGAGCACGACCGCCTGCGGACGCTGTTTGACGCAGTCTGGCAGGACGGGGAGAGCATTGCAAGACAGGAAAAAACAGACCCATAACGCGCAGCAGACCGTTTTGGACCTGCTCGCCTACGCGGCGGGCGGGGCGCTGTATGCTGCGGCGGTCCGCGTGTTTTTGGCGCCGAACGACATTCTGCTCGGCGGCTTTACCGGCATTTCCACGGTGCTGCACCACCTGTTCGGCACGCCGATTGGGACGGTGGTGTTCCTGCTGAACATCCCGCTTCTGGTTTTGGCGTGCCGCAAATTCGGCGCCGCGTTTTTGCTGCGCACGGGGCTTGCCACGCTGCTTTCCTCGGCGTTCATGGACCTGTTCGCGCTGTTCCTGCCCGTCTACACGGGCGACCGGCTGCTCGGCGCGCTGTTCGGCGGAATTTTGGGCGGTGCGGGGCTCGGGCTTGTGTTCCTGCGCGGGGCGACCACGGGCGGCGCCGACATTCTTTCCAAGCTTTTGCGCCTGAAGTTCCCGCAAATGTCCATGGGGCGTCTGATTTTGCTGCTGGATTTGGCGGTCGTGCTTTTGTCCTTCGCCGTGTACCGAAGCTTCGAGGCGGTGCTGTATTCGCTCGTCGCCATTTACGTAAGCGCCCAGGCCGTGGACCTTGCGCAGACGGGGCTGTCGCACGACAAGCTGTTGTTTATCGTGACCGAAAAAGGGGAGACGGCCGTGCGCGAAATTGTCGAAACGCTTGACCGCGGCGTGAGCGTGCTCGACGTGCGCGGCGGATACACGGGGGAAAAGCGGCAAATGCTGTTCTGCGCCGTGCGCGCAAGCGACGCGGCGCGCCTTGCAAAAGCCGTCCGCGCGCTGGACGACAGCGCGTTTATCGTGATATCGGACATTTCCGACGTCCTCGGCGAGGGCTTCAAGAGCCGCACGGCGGTGTAAACAAGCCGGATGAAAAGGAGGCGCGTATGCGCGTTACCAAAAAGAGCGGCGGCGGCCCGATTGCCGTCGTGCTCCTGCTGCCGGCAATCGGCGCTGTTCTCGGGCTTGTTCTGGTTGGCCTCGGCATCCGCGAAGCGGCGCGCGACACGACGCGCGGCTATCTCGAGGTCACGGGCTATTTGACCGATTATGCCTTGCAGGAGGCGGGCGGCTACGACCCGCAGCGCAGCACCGAAACGGCGGATACATACCGGCTCGTTTACCGCTATAACGTAGACGGCCGGGCGTATACGCTCGTCACCGATTACAGCACGTCCTTTCTCCCGTCGCGCGGGAGCGAGGCGACCATCCTCTACGACCCCGCCAATCCCGCCGCGTCCGCGCTCGACGGCCCGAACCGGTCGGAAAACCACCTGGCCTTTATCGGTATGTTTTTCCTTTTGGGCTCGCTTGTCTTTTTCCTCCCGTTTCTGCCGGAGAAAAAGCAGCGAAAACGCGGGGGAAAGCCCTCCAAATGCACGGCGGCCGACCGGGTCGGCGTGTGTATCGGGCTTCTGTTCCTCGGCGTCAGCTACGGCGCGCTCGCCGTCATTTGCAATTCCTATTCGCCGCTCGGCATCGCGCGGTATTACATTCATTCGTTTCACTTCATGCTGCTTGTCCCGCTTTTGATGCTTGCGGCGGGGGCGGCGATGCTTGTAAAAAGCCTGCCGCACAGAAAAAAACAGAAACCAAAGCCCACGGATTTCCCGGCGCACCGGGACGAAACGCCGTGAGCTTCCCATACAGAGGTGCCTATGCAGAAGAAAGAAAACATCCGCAATTTTTCCATCGTGGCGCACATTGACCACGGCAAAAGCACGCTTGCCGACCGGCTTTTGGAGCTGACGGACTCGGTCCAGAAGCGCGACATGGAGGAGCAACTGCTCGACAACATGGACTTGGAGCGTGAGCGCGGCATCACCATCAAAGCGCACGCCGTGCGGCTCGATTACAAAGCGCAGGACGGCGTTACATATGCGCTCAACCTTATCGACACGCCCGGCCACGTGGACTTCAACTACGAGGTCTCGCGGTCGCTTGCTGCGTGCGAGGGCGCGGTGCTCATTGTCGACGCGTCGCAGGGCATCGAGGCGCAGACGCTGGCGAATACCTATCTTGCGCTCGACCACGATTTGGAGATTGTGCCCGTCATCAACAAAATCGACCTGCCCGCCGCCGACCCGCAGCGCGTCGCCGAGGAGGTCGAGGACGTCATCGGCATTCCCTGCCTGGACGCGCCGCGCGTTTCCGCCAAAACGGGCGAAAATGTCGAGCAGGTGCTCGAGGAGATTGTCCGGCTTGTCCCGCCGCCCGAAAACCACGACGGCGAGCCGCTGCGCGCGCTGATTTTCGATTCGGTCTACGACAGCTACCGGGGCGTTATCGTCTATGTCCGCGTCATGGACGGCGCCATTCGCCCCGGCGACACCATGCGCATGATGGCGACCGGCGCCGAATTCACCGTGGTCGAGACCGGCTATATGCGCGCAACGAGGATGGAGCCGACAACCGGGCTTTCCTCCGGGGAGGTCGGCTATATCACCGCGTCCATCAAAACCGTGTCCGACGCGCGCGTGGGCGATACCGTGACGCTCGCCTCGGCCCCCGCAAAGGAACCCCTGCCCGGCTACCGCAAGGTCAACCCCATGGTGTTCTGCGGGGTGTACCCCGCGGACGGCGCGGATTACGAAAATTTGCGCGAGGCGCTCGAAAAGCTGCGCTTAAACGACGCGGCGCTCTCTTTTGAGCCGGAGACCTCCGGCGCGCTGGGCTTCGGCTTCCGCTGCGGGTTTCTGGGGCTTTTGCACCTCGAAATCGTGCAGGAGCGTCTCGAGCGCGAGTACGGCCTTGACCTTGTCACGACCATCCCGAGCGTCGTGTACAAGATTCACCTGACCGACAGGTCCGTCGTCGAGATTGACAACCCCTGCAATTACCCGGACCCCGCGACGATAGACTATGCCGAGGAGCCCATTGTCGAAGCGCACATTTTTTCCCCGCCCGAGTACGTCGGCGCCATTATGGACCTCTGCCAGGACCGGCGCGGCGTGTATAAGGAAATGACCTATCTCGCGGCGGACCGCGTGGATATGAAATACCTGCTGCCGCTTAACGAGATTATCTATGACTTTTTCGATGCGCTCAAGTCCCGCACGCGCGGCTACGCGTCGTTCGACTACGAAATGCACGGCTACGCCCGCTCGCAGCTTGTCAAGCTCGACGTGCTGCTGAACGGCGACATGGTGGACGCGCTTTCGTTCATCATCCACAGCGAAAAAGCCTACGCGCGTGCCCGCAAAATCGCCGAAAAGCTCAAGGAGCACATCCCGCGCCAGATGTTCGAGATTCCCATCCAGATTGCCGTCGGCGGCAAGGTGATTGCGCGCGAGACGGTCAAGGCCATGCGCAAGGACGTGCTCGCCAAATGCTACGGCGGCGACATCACGCGCAAAAAGAAGCTTTTGGAAAAGCAAAAGGAAGGCAAAAAACGAATGCGCCGCTTCGGGACCGTCGAAGTCCCGCAGGAGGCGTTCATGGCGGTGTTGAAGTTAGATGAATAACCGGGAAGCAATTTTGGAAAGGCTCCGTGCGCTGGGAATTTCCTATGAACTGGTCGAGCACGCCCCGGCGTTTACCATGGACGAGTACAACGCGCTGGGGTTTAATCCGAACGACGAAATCTGCAAAAACCTGTTTCTGCGCGATTACAAAGGCAAGCGGCATATGCTGGTCGTCCTAAAGGGCAGCAAGCACGCCGATTTGCGGCTCATACAAGCCGAGGTCGAGTCGTCCAAGCTGAGCTTCGCCTCCGACGAGCGGCTCAAGAAATACCTGGACGTGCAAAAGGGCTCCGTCTCGCCCTTCGGCCTGCTGTTCGACACAGAGGCGGCGGTCGAGGTCTATTTTGACGAGGATTTGCAAAATGCCCCGCGCCTGGGCTTCCACCCGAACGACAACACCGCGACGGTGTTCCTGTCCTTTGCGGATGTGCGGCGGTACATAGAAAGCACCGGCCACACCCTCCGCTTTTTGCGCGTATGAGCGCAAAAGCCCCAATCGGGCTGTATCTGCACGTGCCGTTCTGCCGCTCGAAGTGCCCGTACTGCGATTTTTATTCGATGCGCGGGACGCCGGACGAAATGGACGCGTATTGTGCGGCAATGCAGTGGAAAATTCCGGAAAGCGCCGCAGCCTTACAGCGTAAAGCCGATACACTTTACATCGGCGGCGGCACGCCCTCCGTCCTGGGCGCAGAACGCCTGAAAACCTTGCTGTTACAAGCGAAAACGGAGTTCCTGACCGAGGGCGCCGAGGTGACCGTCGAGTGCAATCCCTACGGTCTTGCGGACGATTTTTTTCCGGCGCTGGCCGAAAGCGGGGCGAACCGCATCTCCCTCGGGCTGCAATCCGCCGTGGACGGCGAGCGGCGCGCGCTGGGCAGACTTTCGGACGCGGCGGGCGTGCACCGGGCCGTGACCGCGGCAAAGCGGGCGGGATTTCAAAACGTGTCGCTCGACGTCATGCTCGGCATTCCCGGCCAGACCGCCGCAACGCTGCGGGAAACGCTGGATTTTTGCCTGTCCCTTTCGGTCGGGCACGTCAGCGCCTATATTTTGAAGCTCGAGCCCGGCACGCCGTTTTACGCCCGGCGCGAAACGCTGCGGCTTCCGGACGACGACCAAACGGCGGACCTCTATTTGCAACTGTGCGAAACGCTCGAGGCAAACGGGCTTTTGCAATATGAGATTTCCAATTTCGCGCGCCCCGGGTGCGAGAGCCGCCACAACCTCAAGTACTGGCATTGCGAAGAGTACCTGGGCCTCGGCCCCGCCGCCCATTCGTTTTTGGACGGCCGGCGCTTTTATTTCGCGCGCAGCCTGCCGGGCTTTTTGCAGGACGAGAAGCCCCTGGAGGACGGCCCCGGTGGCGATTTTGCGGAATACGCCATGCTGGCGCTGCGTCTTACGGAGGGTCTTTCGGAAAGCCGGGTGCAGCTGCGCTTCGGCCACGGCATCCCGGCCTCCCTCCGCCGCCGCGCAGAACCGCTCGCGCGGTACGGGCTTTTGGAGACGGATTCCCGCGGCGTTCGCCTGACGCGCCGGGGATTTCTGGTTTCGAACGCCGTGCTCGCCGAATTGCTTGATTGGGAAGAGACATAAAAGATGACCGCAGAAGACAAACACGGACGAAAGGAGGGGCAGCCTTGTCCAAACCAAAACAGGAAAAACAGTGGGCGGACAAGCCCTGGTTCCGGCTGGACAACGCCGCCCTGATTTTCCCGGGGCAGAATTCGGAGCAATGGTCCAACGTCATCCGCATTTCCGTGGATTTGACCGTGCCGATTGAGCCGCAGCGGTTAAAGCAGGCGCTTTGCGATATTTTGCCGCGGTTCCCGACCATGGCGGTGCAGCTGAAAAAAGGCTTTTTCTGGTATTATTTTGAAAAAAACGAAAACGAGCCGGTCGTGCGCCCGGACAGCAACAACCAGGGCGTCCGCATCCAGTACCACGAAAACAACCGGTTTTTGTTCCGCGTGTTTTATTACCGGAACCGCATCGCGCTGGAGGCGTTCCACGCCCTGACCGACGGGTACGGCTGCGCGGTGTTTTTAAGCACGCTTGCCGCGCAGTACCTGAGGCTGTGCGGGCACGAAATTTCCTGCGGCGGCATGGTGCTGGACCTTTCTGAAAAGCCGAAGCCGGAGGAGCTGGAGGACGCCTTCATCCGCAACGCGACCCCCGGCGCGACGCTGCCGCGCGGGACGCATAAGGTGTACCACAAAACCGGCGTTTCCCTGCCCACCCATACGTTCCATATTATCACCGGCAATATGCCCGTAGACAGGGTCAAACAGCGCGCCGCCGCCCGGGGCGCGACGGTGACCGAATATTTCACCGCCGTGCTTTTGAAGATTTATCTGGATTTCCAAAAGCAGGAGGCGGGCAGGCAGAGGGAAGTCGTGATTCAGGTGCCGGTCAACGGCCGCAAGGCCTTCGGCGCAAAGACGCTTCGCAATATGTCCGTCTGCTACACCGTCGGCGCCGACCCGAACCTGGGGACGTATACCTTTGAGGAACTGGTGCGGCAAACGTCGCTGTGGCTGCGGTACGTCAACAACAAAAAAACGCTGGGCGCGATGTTCAACAGCAACGTGCAGCTGCAAACGTCGCCGCTTTTGCGCCGCATTCCGCTGTTTATCAAGGATTTCGGTATCCGCCTCTCCTTCCACTTCACGGCGGAAAAAACCAACACCGCCCTGTTTACGAACCTCGGGGTGATTGACTTGCCGGCGGATATGCGCCCCTTTGTGGAAAGCTATATTTTCATGCCGTCCGTCGGCAAGCTCAACGGCGGGCGCATGGGCGCGGTCTCGTTCGGCAGTACGCTGTCCGTCACCGTGGCGAACCGATACCGCGAAACGGACGTGGAACGCGCGTTTTTCCGCTTCCTGATTCAAGACGGCGTCCCGGTCAAAATCATCAGCAATTTTACCTGACGCCGGAAAAGCCTACCCGAAGGAGGTCCCATTATGTCCTATTGCGTCAACTGCGGCGTGGAGCTGGACGATTCGGCATCCGTCTGCGCCCTGTGCCAAACGCCGGTCGTCCATCCCAACAAGCCGGAAAAAGCCGCCGAGCCTCCCTATCCGCAAATTGTGGTGATGCCCGAGGAGCGCAAGCGCTACAGCGCGATTGTCGCAAGCCTCGTGATGCTGCTGCCGATACTCGTCTGCATCCCGATTAACCATTTCATCACGCCCGGCACATACTGGTCGGTGTATCTTGCGGCAACGCTTATCCTGCTGTGGATTTATTTTGTCACGCCCTTCCTCATTCGCCACAAGCTGCCCCATTCGCCGTATATCTCGCTGGTTTTAGACGGCGCAATCACGGCGGCGTATATTTACGTGATGTACCATTACAACAGCTCCGGCAGCTGGTTTTACCGGATTGCCCTGCCCATGATTGGCGTCTTTGTGCTGCTCGGCTGCGTTCTGATTCGCTATCTGACCAAAAAGAAAAAGCCGTCCACCATGCGCAGGATTGCGTTTGCCCTCGCCATGGTCGCCTTGTACGCGGCGGCGGCGGAATGCATTTTCCTTATCAGTATGCCGAGCCTGATTGTGGACTGTGTGGCGCTGAGCGTGTTTTTCACCGCCACGGTGCTGGCGGTTTTCCTGCGCCTCGCCTCCGACAGCAAACGCTTCCGCGCCTGGCTGTCCCGCAAATTTTTCACATAAGGCGGCGAAAAGGGGACGTCGGAAAGTCTTTGTACGCATATAAAAAGCAGCGCATCCAAAAAAGGGATGCGCTGCTTTTTTACGGGAACATCTCCCGCGCCGCGCGCCACGCGTCCGACACGAACGCTTTTACGTCCGCCGCGTCCAGGACGTCCGTGCTGCGCCCCGTGCGCATCCGGTCGGAGTTTTCGCCCGCGCGCACAATGCCGAAGGCAAGCGTAAACGCCAGCGCCAAAAGGCAGAGCGCCAACAGGTACCGGCGCAGCGCCGTGTTTTTCGGCCGTTTTTGCATAGTTTTACTCCTTTTTATTCCGCCTGCGGCATATAGCGCGCCAAAAGCTCCGCAATGACCGTGCCGATGAGCCGGCCCGCGTAGACCGCCTCCTCTAAGGTGTTCGAATCGCTTCCCATTTCCAAAAGCACCGAGCACGGCGTTATATCCATGTTGTACTTGCGCGCGGAAAACAGGATGGGCCGCATAAGCCCGGGATATTTGGTTTCCGCCGTCTGCTGCAGCTGCAAGGCGAAGGTCAGGTTCTCCTCCCAGGTCGGGAAATTGGTGACCTTGCCGTCCTCACACCCGGCGATAATCATGATTTGCGCCGCCTTTTTGCCGTCAATCGTCGCGACGGGCTTGACGCGCGTGCCGTCCTGCTGCTGAATGGCGTCGCGGTGCACGTCCAGAACGACCTGAATCGACGGGTTCGCCTTTAAAATTTCGTCAATGGTTTCGCGCGAGTGGTCATACGCGCCGGTGTATTTCGCGTCGTGGATTTCCGTGTCGTGGATATAGGCGATGCCCGCCTTTTCCAGCTGCTCGCAGATTGCGTCGCCCACGCGCACCATGTTGCGCGCTTTGTCGTCGGTGCGGGTGATGTAGTTCGTCGCGTACCAGTTCCGGTCCAAAAGCTCGTAGCATTCGGTCGTGTGCGTGTGGAAAATCAGCACCAGCGGCGCGTCGGGGTCGGTAATGTGCAGGCTTGCGGATTTTCCGACGCTTGCGGCGATGTCAATCCCGTGCGAGGGCGTCGTGTTGCGCACCGTGATGTTTTCCCAAATGTCCGTCGCGCTCGATTCCCCGTACTGCTTTTCCACAATCGCCCCGGCGCGCGTCGTGTTCGGCGCGTCCGCCTCGGCTTCCCGCATCATCCGAAGGATGTCGTCCGGCGTGTCGGTCAGGCGCTCCGGCTCGGGCTCCGGCTCGGCCACCGCCGGTTCTGCGGCGGGGGCGGGGGAGGCCGCGGCGGTCGTTTCCTCGCGCGTCCACTCCTCCTGCAGCGTTTGCGCCGCGCCCTGCGGCATGGCGAGCGACGCGCTGAATACGGCGACCCGCGAGACCGGCGCGCCGAAGCGCAGGCCCAAAAACCAGGCCGCCGCCGTCATGGCGAAAAGCAAAAGCAAAAGCGCGGCGGGGCGCGGTTCCCCCCTGCTTGCGGCTGCATTTGTGCGGCGTCTGTTTGCGTGCGGCTGCGGCACAGGCTGTCCCTCCCGACGAACAGGTTCATGAAAAGCATATGCGCCGCGCCTTGAAAATAGACGTCTACACAATGTGCAGCAGCAGCTCCGGGTCAAGCGCGGGCTGCAGCGCGCAGTTGAGCGCGAGCGACAAAAACCGCGACGCGCGCTGAATCAGCGTGTCCACCTCGCGCGGGGTCACCATCATCGCCTGCGCCTCGTCTTCCCGGTCCGGCTTCGGGCCTTTGCCGTCCGTCAGGTCAAAAATCAGCGTCGACGCATCCACAACGGTCGGGACGCCTACCGCAATCACCGGCACGCCGAGCGTCGTGCGGTCAATCCGCGCGCGGCAGTTGCCCACGCCCGACCCGGGATTAATGCCCGTATCGGTGAGCTGTACGGTCCGCCCCAGGCGCGAAAGGCTGCGGGAGGCGAGCGCGTCCACCGCGACGACCGCCGCCGGCCGGATGGTCCGCACAAGCCCCGCGAGCGCCTCGGCGGATTCCAGCCCCGTCTGCCCGAGCACGCCGAAGCTGACGGCGGAAACCTCGCGCAGCGCCGGAAAGCCGAGTTTTTGCGCCAGCGCCTGCCCGATGTGCCGCGTCGCAAATATGCCGTGCGCCGTGCGCGGGCCCAAGGCGTCGGGCGTAATATCCTCGTTGCCAAGGCCCGCCACAAGCACGCCGCCCGTTTTCGGCAGCAGCGCGCGCAGCTCCTCGGTCATGGCGCAAAGCCGCCCGTCCAAAAGCTCGCTGTCGTGGGAAAATTCCGGGACCTCCAGCGTGATATAGCGCCCCGCGGGCTTGCCGAGCTCCCGCGCGCCCTCTGTGCCGCAGACCGTAATCTCGGTGACCTGCGCCGCCCCGCGCTGCCGTTTTCGCACCCGCACGTGCCCGCCGGCGCGCTCCTTCAAAATGGCGTGCCGCTCCAGCGCAAGGTCCGTTCGAATTGACATCCCGCTCCCTCCAGTCGGGATTAGTATGGTCCTTTGGCGGAAAAACTATCGGGGATTTTGAAAAAAAACTTGCTTTTTTCTGAAAACAATGGTAAGATATAGTCCGCTATTGCAAGGGAGGTGTGACCGATGCCGAACATCAAGTCCGCGAAAAAGCGCGTGATTGTGAACAACAAGCGCGCCCAGCGCAACAAGTCCATGAACTCTGCGCTCAAGACCGCCATCAAAAAGGCGAATGTCGCAATCGAGGCCGGCGCCGCCGACAAAGAGGCGCTCGTGACCGCCGCCGTTAAAAAGATTGACCAGGCGACCGCGAAGGGGCTTCTGCACAAGAACAACGCCGCCCGCAAAAAGTCCGCCCTCGTTACGAAGCTCAACAAAGCGTAACGAAGCACATTTGCAGGATAAATGCCGCAGACCGCAAGGTCCGCGGCGTTTCGCGTTTTTACGGGAAAAGCGCAAAAGAAAAACGCGGGGAGCAGCGGCTCTCCGCGTTTTGCCTTTGTTTTCAGATGCGGCTGTCCTTTTCGAGCGCCGCGTCCACCGCGCGCGCCACGGCGGCGTCGAACGCGTCCGCCTGCAAAGAGGTGACGCCCTCAATGGTCGTCCCGCCGGGCGAACAGACGCGGTCAATAAGCTCCCAGGGGTGCGCGCCGCTTTCCAAAATCTGCTTTGCGCTGCCCAAAACGGTCTGCGCCGCAATGTGCAGGGCGTCCGCCTTCGGCATCCCGTGCTTGACGCCCGCGCGCGCCAGGGCATCGATGAACTGGAAGCTGAACGCCGGCGCGCAGCCCGCCAGAACGCCGAACAGCGGGAACGCGCTTTCCGACAGCGCCATGACCTCGCCGAACGCGCCGCACATGGCTTCCACCAGCGCCCTGTGCTCGTCCGTGACCCGGCCGCTGCAGCAGTACGCGCTCATCGCTTCGCCCACCGTCGCGTTGAGGTTCGGCATGACGCGCACAACCGGCGCGTCGTAGCCCAAAAGGTCCTCGATGTACGCAATCGTCTTGCCCGCCGCGATGGAAACCATCAGCGGGTCGCGCTGCCTTGCGGCGGCGCCAAGCTGCGGCAGAAGCGCAGGGAACACATTCGGCTTTACGGCGAGCACCACGGCGTCGCAGGCCGCAAGCAGCGCCTCGGCGCTGTCGGCAGCCTGTATGCCCAGCTCGCCTGCGAGCGCGGCCGTTTTTTCGCCCTGCGTGTCAAAGGCGAAAAGCGTGGCCGGCGCAAATTTGCCGGAACGCACCATGCCGCGCAGAATGGCGCTTGCCATGTTGCCGGCGCCGATGAATCCAATCTGCATGGGAATTAGCCTTCTTTCAATTCAGACGTGCAATGCGGGCAGCGCGTTGCCTCCACGGCAATCTCCGAGCGGCAGAAGGGGCAGACCTTGGTCGTCGGGGCCGCGGCGGCCTCCTCCTGCTTTTCGCGCTTGACCTTGCTCGACAGCGCGTTGATGCCCTTGATAAACAGGAAAATGACGAACGCCATGATAAGGAAATCCAGCGCGGTGCCCAAAAACGTCCCGAAATTCAGCGTCGCGACGCCCGCCGCCTTGGCTTCCTCCACCGTGGCGAAGTCGCCCTCGCCGAGCGTCAAAAACCAGTTGTTGAAGTTAATGCCGCCGGTTGCAAGGCTGATAAGCGGCATGACGATGTCGTTGACCAGCGAGTTGACGATTTTCTGGAACGCGCCGCCGATGATAACGCCGACGGCCAGGTCCATCACGTTGCCGCGCGCGATGAAGGTGCGGAACTCCCCGAAAAATTTCCCGCCCTTTTTGCCGAGCTTGCGGACCTCGTCCGTTGCTTTCTTTGCCATGTGAACACCTCCGATAAAGCTCCGATTTGTCTGCTTTTTCAACAGTATAGCATATTTTAGGAAAAAATCAAACCCCCGTCAGGTCGAACGCCGGGGTAAAGCGGGCGTCGGCGGAATCGCGCGCCTGCATAAAGCCGTTGTGCAGCCCCAGATTGAAAAATACGCGCAAAACCCGGTCGTATTCCGCCGTGGTCAGCCGGCGGTTGAGCGCCTTATGCGTATAGGTACGGTCGCCCGGCGTGTACTGGCACATGAGGCTGACATAGGTGTCCTTGGAAAGATTTTCCGCAATCCAGCGCAGAATCTCCGCCGAATCCTTAGTCCCCTGCGGCAGCACAAGGTGCCGCACGAGAAGCCCCGAAAGCATCCGTCCGTCGTCGGCAAAGCGGTCGCGCGTCTGCCGGCGCATTTCCAAAAGCGCCGCCTTTGCGCGTTCGGGATAGTCGGGCGCGGCGGAATACCGGCGCGCGAGCGTCTCCGACATATACTTGAAATCGGGCAGGTAGATGTCCACAAGCCCCGAAAGGCTTTTGAGCGTCTCCACCGTGTCGTACCCGCCGGTGTTGTAGACGACCGGCACGCGCGGCTTGTAGCGCGTGAGCGCCTCTTGCAGAAACGGCGCGAAATGCGTGGGGTTCACAAGGTCGATGTTCTGCGCGCCCGCCGCCTCCAGCGCCTTCAGTATCTCGATAAAGCGGTCTATGGTTACGGGCTTCCCGAAATTTTCGTGGCTTATGGCGTGGTTCTGGCAAAATACGCACCGCAGCGAGCAGCCCGAAAAAAAGACGGCGCCCGCCCCGCCGTGCGCGCTTAAGGGCGGCTCCTCCCAATGGTGCAGCGCCGCGCGCGCCAAAACGGCGTTGTACGGCATTTTGCAAAAGCCCGCCGAGGGCGTGTTTTCCGTCCGCTCGGCGCCGCATTGCCGCGGACAGGCGTAACAGCGCATACGCCGCACTCCTTTCCCATGTAAAGCCAAAAGCCCTTACACAACATTCGGCCCGGCAAGCCGGACTCCCGCCGGGCAGGAACCAGTATAATGCGAAGGCGGCGCTTTGTCAATCCGGCGAAACCGCCGTTTCCCGCTTGCGAAGCGGCAGGGGACATGGTACAATACAAGCGGAAGGCGGAAAAAAGGAGCGCTTCCATACAAAACGGACGGCAGGACTTTAAACCCCTTGGCCCGGCAGCTTAGCGTAAAATGTAAGGAGTTCCCATGCAAATCCCCCATATCGCGTCGGAATGGCGCACGCTTTTCCACCCGCGGCGGTTTGGCCGCTACGTCAACGACCACACGCTGTACTTTGACGGCAAATGGCACCTCATCGGCATCACGAGCCGTGCCGGCAAGCCGAACAAGGAGCGCTATTTTGTTCACGCCGTGGGCGACAGCCTGCAGCGCCCCATGCGCGAATGGTGCAAGGTTATCGATACCGGCACGCTCGCGTGGGCGCCGTGCGTCATAGAGCACGGCGGGCTGTACTATATGTTTTACGGCCCCTCGCCGACTAAGCTCGCCGTTTCGTTCGATTCGGGCGACTGGTTCGGGCAGGAGGTGTTCCTGCGGGGCAACCCGCCCATGGCCTGCCACCGTGACCATTTCGTGCTGCGGCGGCCGGGCGGGGGCTTCGTCATGTATGTGTCGGGCGTGCACGCGGGCAAAAGCGCGATTTCCTGCCTTGTGTCCGACGACCTTCTCCACTGGGATTTCCACGGCTTTGCGCTGACCAGCGGGGAGGCCGCGCCGCTCAACCCCTCCTGGGGCGCGTTTGAATCCCCGTTTGTCGTGGAAAAGGACGGCGTGTTCTATCTGTTCACGACGTATACGGACTGCTCGAAGCCGACCTACCACGACACGCTGGTTTTTGCAGGCGGCGACCCGCTTTCCTTCGGCTGCTACGGCGCGCCGGGCGGAGCGCAGCCCGTGACGCGCCTGCGCTGCCACGCGCCCGAGGTCGTGCGGGAAAACGGGAACTGGTACATCACCACCTGCGGCTGGCGCGGCTCGTCTTTCGCAAAGGGCGAGGTGCAAATCGCCGCGCTGGACTGGAAATAACCCGCAACGATAAAAATAGGCTATGCGTAGACGATGAGTAGTACGCGTAGCCTATTTTTCATATGGATTTTCGGTATCCTAATGGCAGAAAAGCTTCGGAGGTGCTGCCATGGATACCGTTACCGCCGTGCGGGACCGCATTTTGGAATTGTGCGGCGAACACAATATCACCATCAACAAGTTAGCTGACCTTGCCGGCCTGCCGCCTTCGTCCGTCAAAAATATTCTGTATGGCAAAAGCCGGAATCCGAAGATTTTGACCATCAAAATTCTTTGCGACGGCTTAAACATCACACTCGGGGAATTTTTCTCGACGCCCGCCTTTGACGCGCTCGAGCAGGAGATGCAATAATAAAGCAAACATACGCACGCGCGTATACGCGTGCGCGCAGAATCCGCTACACTCATGCTGAGGTGAATCGGAATGGGTGTAAAGGATGCGGTTGCCGACCGCGTGCGCGAGCTCTGCGCACAGCGCGGCATGGCTTACAATGCGCTGGCGGTGCAGGCGGGCGTAACGCCGTCTACCGTATACAGTCTGCTGGATGAAACCCGACGCGACGTATCGGTCGTTACGGTCAAAAAGCTCTGCGACGGCTTGAACATCACACTCGGGGAATTTTTCTCGACGCCCGCCTTTGACGCGCTCGAGCAGGAGATTCGTTGACCGCGCAGCTTTGGGACCGGCTCCTGTGCGCGTTTTTCCCGCGCCGGTGCCGGTACTGCGGCGCGCTTATCGTGCCCGAACGCACCGTCTGCGAGACGTGCGAAACGGCCTTGCCGCGCATCGCGCCGCCCGCCTGCCCGGACTGCGGCCACGCAAAGGCCGACTGCGTCTGCAAGCACAAAAAGCAGAAATTCGACGCGGTCTGCGCGCCGTTTTACTACACGGACGTTATCCGCCGCGCGGTGCACCGCTTCAAGTTCGAGGGGCGCACCTACCTTGCCGAAAGCTACGGCGCGGACGTTGCGAACGCCGTCCGGCTGCACTTTGCCGGGCGTTCGTTTGACGCGGTCGCCTTTGTCCCGTTTACAAAGCGCCAGCGGCGAAAACGCGCGTACAATCCCGGCGAGCTGCTTGCCGGCGCGGCCGCAAAGGCGCTGGGCGTGCCCTGCCTGCCGCTGCTCGAAAAGCTGTACGAGACCGAGACCCAGCACGCGCTGCCCGCCTCCCGGCGGACGGGCAACGTTTTCGGCGTTTACGAGGTCGCGCCGGACGCCGACGTAAAAAACAAGCGCATTTTGCTTGTCGACGACATCAAAACCACCGGCGCGACGCTGTCGGAGTGCGCCAAGGTGCTCAAGCTCGCGGGCGCTTCGTCCGTACACGCCGCCGTATTCGCGATTGCCCGCCGCAGAAAGCCCGGGGCGCAAACGCCGGAGAACGCCTCCGGCGCTTGACAAATCTGCCGGATGCTGGTATCCTAATTGCAATATAAGAAACGCCATGACGAAGAATCAGGCGGACAAACCCCGCAAAGAGAGCTGCCGGCCGGTGCAAGGCAGAGGGGGACCCGCCCGCGTCGCTTCCGAGCGGTCCCGCCGAACGGCATAAGCCCTCAAGCGGGAACGGCCCCCGCCGTTACCGGGCAATGAGCGGCCGCAAAAGCGGCAAAGTGAGTGGTACCGCGGAATTTTCGCCTCACACGGGACATCCCCGTGCGGGGCGTTTTTTGATAGGGAAAAGGAGTCGTTATGCGAAAAGAATTAGCCAAACAATACGAGCCGAAAAATGTGGAGGACCGCACCTACCAAATGTGGATGGAGCGCCGGTATTTCCACGCGAAGCGCGAAGCGGACAAGCCGACCTACACCATCGTTATCCCGCCGCCCAACATCACGGGCCAGCTGCACATGGGCCACGCGCTCGACAACACGCTGCAGGACATCCTTATCCGTTACCACCGCATGGCGGGGTACGACACGCTCTGGGTGCCCGGCACGGACCACGCCTCCATTGCGACCGAGGCAAAAATCGTCGAGGCCATGAAAAAAGAGGGCCTGACGAAAGAAGAAATCGGCCGCGACGCGTTTTTGGAGCGCGCCTGGGACTGGAAGCGGCAGTACGGCGGGCGCATCATCGAGCAGCTGAAAAAGCTCGGTTCGTCCTGCGACTGGGAGCGCGAACGCTTCACGCTCGACGAAGGGTGCAGCCGGGCGGTGCGCGAGGTGTTCTGCAATCTCTATGAAAGCGGCCTGATTTACCGCGGCGAACGCATCATCAACTGGTGCCCGCATTGCCTGACCTCCATTTCCGACGCGGAGGTCGAGTATGAGGAGCAGGCGGGGCACTTCTGGCACCTGCGCTATCCCTTTCAGGACGGCAGCGGCTATCTGGAGCTTGCGACCACGCGGCCGGAAACGCTGCTGGGCGACACGGCCGTCGCCGTCAACCCGAAGGACGAACGCTACCGCGATGCGGTGGGCAAGACCCTTATTTTGCCGCTTGTGCACCGCGAAATTCCCGTCGTCGCCGACGAATACGTCGAAATGGATTTCGGCACCGGCGTCGTCAAGATTACGCCCGCGCACGACCCGAACGACTTCGAGGTCGGCCTGCGCCACAACCTGCCGGTTCTCAACGTTTTAACGCCCGACGCGAAAATCACCGACGACTATCCCGCCTACGCCGGGATGGACCGCTACGAAGCGCGCAAGGCGATTGTCCGCGACCTGGAAAAAGAGGGTGCGCTCGTCAAGGTGGAGGACTACACCCACAACGTCGGCACCTGCTACCGCTGCGGCACGACGGTCGAACCGCGCGTCTCCAAGCAATGGTTCGTCAAAATGAAGCCGCTCGCGGGCCCCGCGATTGACGCGGTCAAAACCGGCGAAACAAAATTCGTCCCGCAGCGCTTTGAAAAGGTCTATTTCCATTGGCTCGAAAACATCCGCGACTGGTGCATTTCCCGCCAGCTGTGGTGGGGGCACCGCATCCCCGCGTGGTACTGCGCCGACTGCGGCGAAATCACGGTCTCGCGCGAAACGCCCGACGTGTGCGCGCACTGCGGCAGCCGGAAAATCGAGCAGGACCCCGACACGCTCGACACCTGGTTCTCGTCGGCGCTGTGGCCGTTCTCGACGCTCGGCTGGCCGGAACAGACCGAGGACTTCAAGCACTATTACCCGACCAACACGCTTGTCACGGGCTACGACATCATCCCGTTCTGGGTCATGCGCATGATGTTCTCCGGTCTGCGCCAGACCGGCCGCGTGCCGTTCGACACGGTGCTCATCCACGGCCTTGTGCGCGACGCGCAGGGGCGCAAGATGTCCAAATCCCTGGGCAACGGGATTGACCCGCTGGAGATTATCGACCGCTACGGCGCGGACGCGCTGCGCTTTACGCTCGCCACGGGCAACAGCCCCGGCAACGATATGCGCTTTTCCGACACGCGCGTCGAGGCCAGCCGCAATTTTGCCAACAAGATTTGGAACGCCGCGCGCTTTGTGCTGATGAACCTGTCCGACGACGAGCCCGCGCCGCACGTGCCCGACGGCCTTGCGCTGGAGGACAAGTGGATTTTGAGCCGCTGCAATGCGCTTGCCGCCGGCGTCAGGGACGCGCTTGAAAAATACGAGCTCGGCATGGCGGTTCAAAAGCTTTACGACTTCATCTGGGACGAGTTCTGCGACTGGTACATCGAGCTTGCGAAGATTCGCCTCAACGGCGCGGACGCCGCGAAAAAGGCGACCGCCAAAGCGGTGCTGGTGTTCGTGCTGTCCAACACGTTAAAGCTGCTGCACCCGTTCATGCCCTTCATCACCGAGGAAATCTGGCAGGCGCTTCCGCATGAGGGCGAAAGCATCATGGTTTCCGCCTGGCCGTGCGCGTCGGACGCGCTTTGCTTCTCCGAGGAGGAAGCGCAGATGGAGCGCATTATGACCGCGATTAAGGCGGTGCGCAACCGCCGCGCGGAAATGAACGTCGCCCCGTCGAAAAAGGCGAAGCTCTTTATCGAGACCGCCTACGCGGACACGTTCCGGAAGGGCGAGGTCTTCTTCGAGCGGCTCGCGTCGGCGAGCGCGGTCGAGGTGGGGGAAGCGTTCGGCGAAATGGACGGCGCGGTTTCCATCATCACGGAAAGCGCGCGGATGTATATCCCCATGCAGGAGCTTGTGGATTTTGCGGCGGAAACGGCGCGCCTGAACAGGGAGCTTGCCGGCGTCGAAAAGGAGCTTGCCATGGTGGAGGGCAAGCTGTCCAACGAAAACTTCGTCAGCAAGGCGCCCGCCGCCGTCGTGGAGGGGCAGCGCCGGCAGCAGGCGCAGCTGCTCGAAAAGAAAAAGCTTCTTTCGGAAAGCCTCGCGTCGCTGGAAAAGCGAGCGTAAAAAGACGGTCGGCCGCTTGTCGCTTCCATTGACAAGCGGCCGAAAGTATACTACAATACAAAGCGTGAGTAGGCTGAGCAGTTGCGCGCGCAGGCTTTGCGCGTGAGGAAAGTCCGAGCATCACACAGCAGGGTAACGGCTAACAGCCGCCGAGGGCGACCTTAGGGAAAGTGCATAGAGAGATACCGCCGCACATGGTGCGGTAAGGGTGGAAAGGCGAGGTAAGAGCTCACCGGCGTACCGGTAACGGTGCGGCCAAGTAAACCCTACCCGATGCAACATCGACCGAAGTTGTCAGCTGGGCAAATCCTTCGACAGATGGCTTCAGCGTACCGGCGACGGTGCGCGCAGATAGATAACTGCTTTCAACGACAGAACTCGGCTTACAGGCCTACTCACGTTTTCTTTTCCGCCTCATACAATGCTATGGGGTGATTTTCATGTTGGATACCTTTTTCGGCGCGGTGTTCGTGGGGCTTGTGGTGTTCGGCCTGCTTGCGCTTTGCTATGCGATTCTGCTGAAGGCGCTTTTGCCGCGGCGCAGGCGCGGCTACTACATAATCGTCCCGGCGCGCCGGTGCGACAAGGACGTGGCTGCGGCGGCGTATGCGGCGCGCATGAAGCTGCATTTCATCGGCGACGAGGCCGTCGGCAGCGTCGTGGTGCTCGACTGCGGGATGGACGAACGCCAGCGCCTAAGCTGCCTGAACATCTGCCGGGAGACGAACGGCATTTACCTTTGCACGCCCGCTGAATTCGAGGAAATGGTCAAATGAGCGAAGAACAGGGCGCGGCGCGCCTGGACGGAACCGTGGAGGACATCCGCTTCCGCAACGAGCAAAACGGCTATACGGTGCTGGAGATTGGCTGTGACGACGAGCTCGTCACGGCCGTCGGCACGTTCTCTGACATTTCGGTCGGTGAAACGGTCCGCCTTTCGGGCGAATGGGTCTTTCACCCGACCTTCGGCCGCCAGTTCAAGGTTGCGGCGTTTGAACGCGAACTGCCCGCCACAACCGAGCAGCTTTACAACTATCTTGCCGCCGGCGCGGTCAAGGGGATTGGTCCCGCCACCGCGGAAAAAATCGTCAAAGCCTTCGGCGAGCGCACCTTCGACGTGCTCGAAAACGAGCCGGACAAGCTTGCGGCCATCAAGGGTATTTCCAAGGATAAGGCGAGGCAGATTCAGAAAAATTTCCAAAAACAGTTCGCCGAGCGCACCGTCATGCTCGCGCTCGAGGGCTACGGCATGACCCCGCGCGAATGCATCGCCGCCTACGACGCGTTCGGCTCGAACGCCGTCGAACGCGTCGTGCAAAACCCGTTTTCGCTGTGCGATGCGGACGCGCGCATCGGCTTTGAGCGCGCCGAGGCCATCGCCGCCGCGCTGCCCCAGCCGCCCGCGCCGCAGCTGCGCCTGCAGGCGGGGATTGTCCATATTCTGCAAAAAAACCTGAACGACAACGGCCATACCTGTATTCCGCGCAGCAAGGTCGTCTCCATTGCCGCGGCGTATCTGGAGGCGTCCGCGGACGACGTCGAGCGCGAGCTCGACGGGCTGCTCGCCTCGCACCGGCTGGAGACGGCGGAGCTTGCCGGCCGGGACTTCATTTTCCTGCCGTCCGCCTACCGCGACGAAAAGTCCATCAGCGACCGCATCCGGGTGCTTTTGCGCTTCCCGCCGCCGCAGAGCGAAACGCTCGAGCAGGACATCGCCGCGCTGGAGCGCGAAAACAGCATCTCCTACGCCGAAACGCAGCGCACCGCCATCCGCACGGCGGTTGAGCGCGGGCTGCTGATTTTGACCGGCGGCCCCGGCACCGGCAAAACGACGACCCTCAAGGGCATTTTGCAGCTGTTTGAGCGACAGGGACTCGACATTGCGCTCGCCGCGCCGACGGGGCGCGCCGCCAAGCGGATGACCGAGCTGACGGGCCGCGACGCCAAAACCATCCACCGGCTTTTGGAGGTCGAATGGGACGACCACGACCGCGCCGTCTTCAAGCGGGGGCTTCGCAACCCGCTCGAATGCGAGGCGCTCATCTTAGACGAGCTTTCCATGGTGGACATCCACCTGTTCGCAAGCCTTCTGCAGGCGCTGCCGTTCGGCTGCCGGCTGATTCTGGTCGGCGACGCGGACCAGCTCCCGCCCGTGGGTGCGGGCAACGTGCTTGCGGACCTAATCGCAAGCGAGCTTCTGCCCACGGTGTGCCTGACCGAGGTGTTCCGCCAGGCAATGGGCAGCCTTATCGTGACCAACGCCCACCGCATCGTGCGCGGGGAAATGCCGGTGCTCGATCGCAAGGACGGCGACTTTTTCCTTTTGGAACGCCCGAATCCGTATCATGCGGCGCGCGCGGTCGTGCAGCTTGTGGCCGCGCGCCTGCCGCAGGCGTACGGGCTGTCGCCTACGGCGGACATCCAGGTGCTGTGCCCCTCCAAAAAAGGGGAGACGGGGACGGTCCATCTCAACACGCTGCTGCAAAACGCCGTCAACCCGCCCGACGGCAAAAAGGCCGAGCTTACCGTCGGCTTTCGCACCTTCCGCACGGGCGACAAGGTCATGCAGACCAAAAACAATTACGATATGCTTTGGGAAAAGCCGGACGGCGAGACCGGCGAGGGCATTTTCAACGGCGACATCGGCGTCATCGAGCAGATTGACCTGCGCGACGGCGTTGCCCGCATCCGCTTTGACGACCGCACCGTTTTGGCCGCCAAAGAGCAGCTGACCGACATGGAGCTCGCCTACGCCGTGACGGTGCACAAAAGCCAGGGCAGCGAGTTCCCCGCAGTCGTCCTGCCGGTTGTCGGGGTGCTGCCGAATTTGCAGTACCGCAATCTGCTGTACACCGCCGTTACCCGCGCCAAGCAGCTGCTTATTCTCGTCGGCACGGCCGAAGAGACGGCGGCCATGGTGCAAAACGATAAAAAAACGCGGCGCTATTCCGCGCTGCAATGGTTTTTACAAGCGCAATAAAGGAGGACGCTTATGCCCACCCGAACCCTGCTTATGGACAATTGGGAATTCTGCCTGAAGGACGCGCCGGCGCCCGGCGACTACGCGCCCGTCCGTCTGCCGCACACCTGGAACGCGCTCGACGGCCAGGACGGCGGCGGGGACTATTACCGCGGAAAGGGCTGGTACCGCCGGGTATTTTCGTTTGAGCCCGCGGCGGACAAGCGGTATTTCGTGGAATTCCTCGGCGTCAATTCCGTTGCGGACGTTTATCTCAACGGCACGCACTTAGGTCAGCACCGCGGCGGGTACACCTGCTTCCGGTTCGAGCTGACGGGGGCGCTTGTGCGCGGCGAAAATACGCTGCTCGTCTGCGCGGACAATTCCCCGTTCCCCGACGTGATTCCGCTCGAGGCCGACTTCACGTTTTTCGGCGGCATCTACCGCGAAGTCTATTTCCTGGAGACGGGGCCCACGCATTTTTCGCTTTCCGATTTCGGCTCGGACGGCGTGCGGCTGTCCTACCCGAACACCCCGGAGGTGGCAAGCGCCGCCGCGCTTTGTGTGGAAGCGCGCGTGGAAACGGCGGAGGAAACGGGGGTGCAGCTGCATGTGCGCGTCCTTTCTCCCGCGCCGTTTGCCCCTTGCCCCGGCATTGCGCACCCGGACTTTGCGCCGCCGTCGGAAGCCCCGCAAACCGTCGCCGAGGCGGTTTTCCCCGTGCGGGACAGCCGGGCGTCCGGCGTTGTGCGCGTTTCGCCCGTACACCTGTGGGACGGCCGGCGCGACCCCTACCGCTACCGCGTCGTCTGCACGCTCGAAAAAGAAGGCCGCGCGGTCGACGAGGCGGTAAAGGACGTCGGCTTCCGGTATGTGCATATCGACCCGAAAAAGGGCTTTTTCTTAAACGGCCGCGCCTATCCGCTGCGCGGCGTCAACCGGCACCAGGACCGCGAAAATATGGGCTGGGCCATTACCGAAGCCGAGCACGACGAGGACTTCGCGCTGCTGTATGAAATGGGCGCGAACGCCGTCCGGCTGGCGCACTACCCGCACCACCCGCATTTTTACGACCTGTGCGACCGGTACGGCCTGCCCGTCTGGGCGGAAATTCCCTTTGTCGACCACATCGGCGGCCTTAAGCGCTCGCCGCTGCCGACGGATACGGTCAAGGACCCGGCCGTGACCGCGCGCCAGCTCGAAAACGCCGAGCAGCAGCTGACCGAGCTTATTTTGCAGCAGGGGCACCGCCCGTCGATTTTCTGCTGGAGCATGGCCAACGAGGTGCAGTTCTATTACGGCAAAACGGCGGCCGCCATGCTGGAAAAGCTGCACGCGCTCGCCAAGACGTTGGACCCGACGCGCTATTCCGCGCTCGCCACGAACCATTATCTCGGCGACAAATGGCAAAGCGATATAAAGGGCTGCAACATCTATCCCGGCTGGTACATCGGCTCGCCGCGGCATTTTTACACGCAGGCGGCGGCCCACGTGCGCGCAAACCGCCGCCGGGGCGTGGCGGTTTCGGAATACGGCGCGGGGTCGAATACGCTGCACCACACCGAAACGCCCAAAAAGCCGCGGGACACGACCTGCGAATTCCACCCCGAGGAATGGGCGAACATCGTCCACGAGCACGCCCTGCGCTATTTCATGTCCAAGCGCGCCGAAAAACTCTGGGGCACGTTTGTGTGGAATATGTTTGATTTCGCGATTGACAGCCGCCATGAGGGCGGGCAGCCCGGCCGCAATGACAAGGGCCTTGTGACCTACGACCGCCGCACAAAAAAGGACGCGTACTTCCTGTATCAGGCATATTGGCGCACGCTGCCCGTGACCTATATCACATCACGGCGGTTTGCGGTGCGGCAGCGGGAGACCGTTTCCGTCAAGGTTTATTCCAACGCTTCGCGCGTTTCCCTTTCTGTCAACGGCGCGCCGGTCGGCGAAAAAAGCGCGGCGCAGTGCCGGCAGGCGCACGTGTTCGTGTTCCGAAACGTCCGGCTCAAGGCGGGCGAGAACACCGTCGAGGCGCACGGCGACAACGGCGCTGCGGACACGGTCGTCTGGCAGCTGGAAAGATAAGGAAAGCGTTGACAAGACGTTTCTGTCCTGCTACAATACCCACGGAATGACAACAAGGGAGATGAAAGGATGCGCAATTTTTCCTGCTGAACGCTTGGCACACAACGCCTGGGCGTATGCCCGTGGTTCGGTGTGCCTTCTCGCAGGAAAAACGCCGCGTCCGCCCGTATAAAAGCGGGAGCTTGCCCCTTTGTGCGTAAGTTCGGGCCGCCGGCTTTGCCTGCGGCCCGATTTTTTTGCGAAAGGGGATAGTTTTATGTCTCAAATCGATGTGCGGCACCTGACCTTTTCTTACGACGGCGCGCTTGCGCCCGTGTTTTCCGACGTGTCTTTCCGGCTGGATACCGATTGGCGTCTTGGGCTTGTCGGCCGCAACGGCCGCGGGAAAACCACGTTTCTGAAGCTGCTGACGGGCGAGCTGCCGGCGGGAAACGCCATCCAAAGCAGCGTACCGTTTGTGCGGTTTCCCCTTGACATTCCCGACCCGCACAGGGCTGTTTGCGCGTTATATACGCTGGCGCCCGGTGCGCAAATGTGGGAGCTCGAGCGGGAGCTGCGGCTTCTGGGCATGGCCGAGGAGGCGTTTGCACGCCCGTATCACACGCTTTCCGGCGGGGAACGCACCAAGGTGCAGATTGCGCTTTTGTTCCTGCACGCGGGCTGCTTTTGCCTGCTCGACGAGCCGACCAATCACCTGGACCGTGCCGGGCGCGAAAAGCTCGGCGCCTATCTGCGCGGCAAAAGCGGCTTTATTCTGGTTTCGCACGACCGCGCACTGCTGGATTGCTGCACCGACCATACGCTTTCCATCAACAAAACCGGCATCGAGGTGCAAAAGGGCAGCTTTTCGGTGTGGTTCGCGCAAAAAGAACAGCGCGACTGCCGCGAGGCGGCGGAAAACGAAAAGCTGACGCATGAGATTGCGCGGCTTCACGACGCCGCAAGGCGCGCGGCGGGCTGGTCGGCGCAGGTGGAAAAAAGCAAAAAGGGCACACGCAATTCCGGGGTGCGGCCCGACCGCGGCTACATCGGCCACAAGTCCGCCAAAATGATGCGGCGCGCCAAAGCCATCCAAAGCCGCAGGGATGCGGCGGCGCAGGAAAAGGCGGCGCTGCTGCACGATGTGGAGACCGCCGAAGCGCTGCGGCTGCATGTGCTGCCGTTTCCGAAGGCGGACTTCGCGCAGTTCGACCGCGTGGCGGTGCAATACGGGGAGCGGTCCGTGTTCTCGCCCGTGCGCTTTTCGGTGCGGCGCGGCGACAAAATTGCCCTGGAGGGCGGCAACGGCGCAGGCAAAAGCAGCCTTCTCAAGCTGTTAATGGGGGAGACAGTTCCGCACAGCGGACGGGTCTTTGTCGCGGCCGGCTTGCAGATTGCGTACCTCCCGCAGGAGAGCGAGGGGCTGTCCGGCACGCTTTCCGACTATATCGCCGCCGCCGGCGCGGACGAAACGCTTTGCAAAACGATTTTGCGCAAGCTGGATTTTTCGCGCGCGCAGTTTTCCGTCCGGCTGGAAAACGCTTCCGCGGGACAGAAAAAGAAGGTGCAGCTTGCCGTCTGCCTGGCGCTGCCCGCGCACCTGTTTGTTTTGGACGAACCGCTCAATTATATCGATATCTGGTCGCGTATGCAGCTGGAAACGCTTTTTCGCGAAAGCGAAGCGACCGTGCTGTTCGTGGAGCACGACGCGGCGTTTTGCGCTGCGGTCGCCACGAAAACGGTCCGCCTGACGCCAACGGAAAAAACCTGACGGGGCTGCGCGAAAAAACGGTTGCCCGAACGCCGGAAACATGGTACAATAATTTGAAACAGTATGGTATGCAATTTTACATAAGGGGATAGGGTTATGGATTCCGAACGCATTTTCAAGACCTGCATTTTCGGCGGCTTTAAGCGCGAGGACGTGCTCGCCTACGTCGACGAGCTCAAGGGGCAAATCGCGTCGCTTTCCGACGACCTTCAGCAAAAAGGCGGCGAGCTTTCCGCGCTGCAGGCCAAAGCAGACGAGCTGTCCGCGCTTTGCGAGGCGGGGGAAGAGGCGAAGCGCGCGCTTGAAAAAACCTCCGAGTCGCTGTCGGCGGCCACGGCGCAGAACGCGGCGCTGCAAGCGGAAAACGACGCGCTTCACGCGCGGCTTTCCGCCATGGACGACGAAAAGCGAAAAATGGACGAAAAGGCCGAGGAACTGCGCGAAACGCAGGCGCAGCTGGGCGCGGCGTTTTTGGACGCGCGCAAATATTCCGACGAGATTGTTTCCGCCGCGAACCGCAAGGCGAACGACGCGCAGCTCGACGCCGCGCAGAGCATCCGCGACCGGGCCGGCGACATTGCGCGGCTGACGGCGGACGTTGACGCCATCGCCGCCAATTTTACACGGTCGGTCGAGGGCTTGCGCGCGGAGATTGCCGCCCTGTCTTCGAAGCTGACGCAGTCGGCGCAGGCGCTGTCCGTGCGGCGGGAGGAAAAATTCGTCCCGGACGTCATTATGCGCGTGGCCGAAACGCTCGACGCAGCGCCGGCCTCGGACGCGAACATCTACCGGCTGGACACGCCGAAAGAGGGCTGAGCCGTGCGCGAATGGAAGCTGGATACGCGCGACCTTCCGGCGCGCGCGAAGGAATTGTCGGCGGGCGACACCGTCCTGTTAAGCGGGACGGTCTATACCTCGCGCGACGCGGCGCATAAGCGCATTTTTGAGCTGCTCGAAAAAGGCGAGCAGACGCCGTACCCCATCCGGGGCGCCGTCGTCTACTACGCCGGTCCTACGCCCACGCCGCCGGGGCTTTCCATCGGCGCGTGCGGACCGACGACCTCGAGCCGCATGGACGTCTACGCCCCGCGTATGCTCGACATGGGGCTTGCCGCCATGGTCGGCAAGGGGCCGCGAAGCCCGGCCGTCTGCGACGCCATCGTCCGCAACGGCGCGGTGTATTTCTGTGCCGTCGGCGGCGCGGGGGCGCTTGCCAGCAAGTGCATTACAAGCTGCGAGGTCATTGCGTTCGACGACCTCGGCTGCGAATCCGTCAAGCGCCTGACCTTTCGGGATTTCCCGCTGACCGTGGCGATTGACTGCCGCGGCGGCAACCTGTTTATCTAATCCCCCCTGGAGTACGACATGGACACACAAAAGCTTTTGGCGCTGCGCCGCTCGATTATCGAGCAGACGTTCCGGCGCATGAACGATATGCAAAAAAAAGCGGTCTTTCAGGTGAACGGACCGCTTTTAATTCTTGCGGGCGCGGGCAGCGGAAAAACGACGGTGCTGGTCAACCGCATCGCGAACCTTATCCGGTTCGGCAACGCCTACCACTCGACGGACTTTGACCGCACGCCCGACGACGCGGACGAGGCGCTTTTGCAGCGCTATCTCGACGGCGACCATTCCGTTTTGCCGCAGATTGCCGGCGTGCTTTCGGTCGACGCGCCGAAGCCCTGGCAGATTCTGGCCATCACCTTTACGAACAAGGCGGCCAATGAGCTCAAGGCGCGCTTGGCCGCCATGCTCGGCGAGGACGCGGACGACCTGTGGGCGAGCACCTTCCATTCGGCGTGCGTGCGCATTCTGCGGCGCAACGCCGACCGGCTCGGGTTTACGTCCCGCTTTACGATTTACGACACCGACGACACGCGCCGCGTGATGAAGGAATGCCAGCGGCTTCTGGGGATAGAGGACCGCTTCCTGCCGCACAAAATGATTCTCGGCGAGATAAGCCGCGCCAAGGACGCGCTCATTTCCCCGGCGGAATTTCAAAAAACGGCGGGCGACGACGTGCGGCTGCAAAAAATCGGCGAATGCTATGCGAAATACCAGCAGCTTCTGAAAAACGCCGACGCCATGGACTTTGACGACCTCATTTTCCAAACCGTCCGCCTTTTGGAGGAAAACGAGGACATTGCCGAGCACTACCGGCGGCAGTTCCGCTATGTGATGGTCGACGAGTACCAGGATACCAACCACGCCCAGTACCGCCTGACCGAGCTTCTGGCGGGAGGCTGGCGCAACATCTGCGTCGTCGGCGACGACGACCAGAGCATTTACCGGTTCCGCGGCGCGACAATTGAAAACATTTTGAGCTTTGAATCGCGCTACCCGGACGCCGCCGTAATCCGGCTGGAGCAGAATTACCGTTCCACACAGAATATCCTGGACGCGGCCAACGCCGTTATTGCGAACAACAGCCAGCGCAAAGGCAAAAACCTCTGGACGGCGAACGGCACGGGCGCGCGCATCACGCTCGAGACCGCCGAGGACGAGACGGCGGAGGCCGCCGGCATTGCCGCGGCCATTACCGATTCCGTCGCCAAGGGCCGCGCGTTTTCGGACCACGCCGTGCTGTACCGCATGAACGCCATGTCCGGCCCCATTGAACGCGCGCTGGTCAAAAACGCCATTCCCTACCGCATCATCGGCGGCCACAAGTTCTATGACCGCATGGAGATTCGCGACGCGCTCGCGTATCTGTCCGTTATCCAGAACCCGTCGGACCGCGTGCGACTGCAGCGCATCATCAACGTCCCCAAGCGCGGCATCGGCGACACGACCGTCCAGCGCGCCAACGAGATTGCCGATTTGCTGGGCGTTTCGCTGTTCGACGTGTTCAAAACGGCCGACGAATACGAGGTGCTCAAGCGTGCGGCGGGCAAGCTCAAGGCGTTCGCCGCCATGATGGAACAGCTGTCCGACCTCGCGCAGACCGTCCCGCCCGCCGAAACGCTCAGCCGCGTGCTCGAGGAAACGGGGTACGTCGAATCCTTAAAAGCGGAGCCCGAGCGCTTCGACGACCGGGTGCAGAACCTCAACGAATTGTCCGCGACGCTGGTGCGCTTCACCGAGGAGAACCCCGAGGGGACCCTGGGCGATTATCTCGAGGAGGTTGCGCTGCTGACGGATATTGACAATTACAACGCGGACACCGACGCCGTCGTCTTAATGACCCTGCACGCCGCCAAGGGGCTGGAATTCCCGGTCGTCTTTATCCCCGGCATGGAGGAGGGCGTGTTCCCCGGTCAGCAGAGTATGTACGTGGAGTCCGAGGTCGAGGAGGAACGGCGCCTGATGTATGTCGGCGTGACGCGCGCCAAGGAGGAGCTGTATTTGAGCCACGCGCGCTCGCGCATGATTTACGGTTCTACAAGCTTTTACCGGCCCTCGCGCTTTTTGGAGGAAATCCCGGACAAATTGCTCGACCGCCGCGGCGGCACAACGAATTTCCGCGAACGCGCCGGCCTTTCCGGCAGCAGCTTCCTGTACGGCCGCGCGGCCCCGCGCGCAGCGGGGGAGGGGACGGTCAACTGCGGCTTCTCCAAGCCCGCTGCCCGCAGCAGCGCGCCGCTTCCGGAGTTCCGGCCCGGCGACACCGTCGAGCATAAGGCGTTCGGCGTCGGCGTGGTCGCGAGTACGCGCCCCATGGGCAACGACGTGCTTTTGGAGATTGCCTTCCAAAAGACCGGCACGAAAAAGCTCATGGCGCGCATGGCAAATCTGAAAAAACTGTAACGCGCAAAAAATCCCCCTGCCTTTTGGAACAGGCAGGGGGATTTTAATCCCGCTTAGATTCTCGCCGCGCCGCTGTCGCGCGCCGCCTTTGCCACGGCTTCGGCGACGGCCTTGCCGACGCGCTCGTCAAACGCCTTCGGCAAAATATAGTCGGCGCGCAGCTCCTCGTCGGAAACCAGCGACGCAATCGCCTCGGCGGCGGCGACCTTCATCTCCTCGTTGATGTCCCGCGCGCGGCAGTCGAGCGCCCCGCGGAAAATGCCGGGAAACGCCAGCACGTTGTTAATCTGGTTCGGGAAGTCGCTTCTGCCCGTACCGACCACCGCCGCGCCCGCGTTTTTTGCAAGGTTGGGCATGATTTCGGGCACGGGGTTCGCCATCGGCAGCACAATGGCGCCCTGGTTCATCGAGCGCACCATGTCCTCTGTCACAATGCCCGGTGCGGAAACGCCGATGAAAATATCCGCGCCGGCCATCGCGTCTCGGAGCGTTCCCGTTTTCTTTTGCCGGTTCGTGACGCGCGCCATTTCCGCCTGTGCCGGGTTCAGGCGTTCGTCGCCCTCGCAGAGGATACCCTTGGAGTTGCACAGCAGCACCTCGCCGACGCCCTGCTTCATCAAAAGCCTCGCAATGGCGACGCCCGCCGCCCCCGCGCCGCTGAATACGGCGGTGCAGTCCGAAAGCTTTTTGCCGACTACGCGCAGCGCGTTGAGCACCGCCGCGAGCACGACCACCGCCGTGCCGTGCTGGTCGTCGTGGAATATCGGGATGTCGGTCTTTTCCTTGAGCTTTTGCTCAATTTCAAAGCAGCGCGGCGCGGCAATGTCCTCCAAATTGACCCCGCCGAACGACCCCGCAAGCAGGGCGATGCAGTTGACAATTTCGTCCACGTCCTTCGAGCGCACGCAAAGCGGGATTGCGTCCACGCCGCCGAACGCCTTGAAGAGCACGCATTTGCCCTCCATGACGGGCATACCCGCCTCGGGACCGATGTCCCCGAGCCCCAAAACGGCGGTGCCGTCCGTGACGACCGCCACCGTGTTCCAGCGGCGCGTCAGGTCGTAGGATTTGCTGATGTCCTTTTGAATTTCCAGACACGGCTGCGCCACGCCCGGCGTGTAGGCGAGCGACAGCGCATCCGTGCTGTCGACGCTTGCGCGCGGGGTGACTTCAATCTTGCCGCGCCATTGGTAATGCAGCTTTAACGATTCGGTTTTGTAGTCCATGTTTCCCGTTCCTTCTTTTAGTGTTCAATCCAGTCGCGCGCCCGTTCCACCGCGCGCAGCCAGCCCTTATAGAGCTTGTTGCGGTCCTCCAGAATCATTTTCGGTTCAAAGATGCGGTCGACCTGCCGGATTTTCTCAATCTCTTCCTTACTTTCCCAAAAGCCGACCGCGAGCCCCGCAAGATACGCCGCGCCCAGCGCCGTCGTCTCGACCACGACGGGGCGGTTGACCTTGGTGCGGATGAGGTTCGCCTGAATCTGCATCATGATGTCGCTGACGGAAGCGCCGCCGTCCACGCGCAGCTCCGAAAGCGCAATGCCCGAATCCGCCTTCATCGCCTCCAAAAGGTCCGTCATCTGAAAGGCAATCGCCTCGAGCACCGCGCGCGCAATGTGCTCGCACTTGACCCCGCGCGTCAGGCCCACAATGGTCCCGCGGGCGTACATATCCCAGTACGGCGCGCCGAGCCCCGTAAATGCGGGGACAAAATAAATGCCGTTCGCGTCCTCCACACTTTCGGCCAGCTCGTCGCAGCGGTGCGCCGTGTCGATAAGGCGCAAATCGTCGCGCAGCCACTTGATGACCGAGCCCGCGTTGAACGCCGAGCCCTCAATGGCGTATTCGACCTCGTCGCCGACGCCCCACGCCACGCCCGTGACCAGGTTGTTCTTGGATTCCACACGCTTTTTGCCGGTGTTCATCAGCAAAAAGCAGCCGGTGCCGTATGTATTCTTGGCCTGCCCTACCGCAAAGCAGCCCTGCCCGAACAGCGCGGCGGGCTGGTCGCCAATCGCCCCGGCAATGGGTACGCCGACAATGTCCTCAAAGCCCAAAAGCCCGGGCGCGACCTCCCCGTAAACGCAGCTCGAGGGGACGGGCTTCGGCAAAATGCTCATCGGAATCCCCAGCCGTTCGCACAGGTACTCGTCCCAGCACAGCTTGTCGACGTCAAACAGCATCGTCCGCGACGCGTTGGAATAGTCGGTAATGTGCACCTTGCCGCCGGTCAGGTTCCAGATTAGCCACGTCTCCACCGTGCCGAACAGCAGCTGCCCCGCGTCCGCTAAAATCCGCGCGCCGGGGACGTTGTCCAAGACCCATTTGATTTTCGTCGCCGAAAAATACGCGTCCACCACAAGCCCGGTGTGCTTCTGAATGTAGTCGGTCAGCGCCTTGTCCTTTTTGATTTCCTCACACAGCTCGGCGGTGCGCCGGCATTGCCAGACAATGGCGTTGTAGATGGGCTTGCCCGTGCCCTTGTCCCACAGGATTGTGGTTTCCCGCTGGTTGGTAATGCCGATGGAGGCGATGTCCGAGGTGTAGATGCGGTTTGCGGAAATGACCTCGGTGACCGCCTGGAACTGCGAGTAGAGAATCTCCATCGGATTGTGCTCCACCCAGCCGGGCTGCGGGTAGATTTGGTTGAATTCATGCTGCGCTTTGGCGATGATGTTCCCGCGGTGGTCAAACAGAATGGCGCGGGAGCTGGTCGTGCCCTGGTCGAGCGCGAGCACATACCTTGCCTTGGACATAGGTTGCACCTCGTTTCCAATCTTTATCGGCTGCGGCTGCAGTCGTTTTTGTGCGCGGCTTCCACGCGCGCGTCGTCTATGAGATTGTGAAGGCCCTGCCAATGCAGCACGCGGCGGTTGAACCACAGCGACTGCGCCTTGCCGCGCAGCTTACCGGGCATCGCCTGCTTGAGCGTGGCGTAATGCACGTGATAGACGTTCAGCAGGTCGAAGTATTCCGGAAGCCCCTCCTCAAAGCGGGCAAAGCTGCGGTCCTCCGGCGCGGACCAGGCGGCCTCCGCCACGGCGGCGAGCCGCGGGAAAATCCGCTTGTCCGCCGTTTTGCGGTCGGGGACATATTCGGTCCAAAGCGGCGCCTCCACGCCCAGGATGTTTTCCGAAATCCCGGGCTCATATTCGTAGGCGCGCTGCAAATCCACCCAGCCGTAGGGGAAATCCAGATAATACGGGAACGCCGAGGCGTTAATCATCCTGCGCCCGGCGGCAAGCTCCTTTTGGACAAGGCCGTTTTCCTCGTTCGCCCCGCACATCTGCCAGACAATCCGCCGGTCGAGCATATCTGCGCTGTCCACGCCGTCATAGTTCCACATAATCGGCGTAAACCCGTGCTCATATACATACCGCGCAACGCGGCTCATAAAATACTGCTGCAGCTCGTTTTCGTCCTTTAAGCCCTTTGTGCGGATAACGTCCTGGCAATGCTCGCAAAGCTTCCAGCGCATTTTGACCGCCTCGTCGCCGCCTAAGTGCATCCACTTGTCCGGGAACAGGGCAAACAGCTCGTCGAGCACGTCGAACACGAACCGGTAGGTCGATTCCTTCCCGGCACACAAAATATCGTGCTTGACGCCCCAATGCGTCGCGACCTTGAGCTTGCGCGAAAAGCAGGAAAGCTCCGGGTAACAGGCGATGGCGGCGACGCAGTGCCCGGGGACGTCAAATTCCGGCACGACCTCCATGAACCGCCGGTGGCAGTAGTCCACAATCTCGCGCACGTCGTCCTTCGTGTAAAATCCGCCCTCCGGACGCAGGCCGAAGTTCGTGTGGCTGCGGCGCGAGCCAATCTCCGTCAAAAGCGGATATTTGTCAATCTGGATGCGCCAGCCCTGGTCCTCGGTTAAATGCCAGTGAAAGCGGTTGAGCTTGTGCAGCGCCATCAGGTCGATAAGGCGCTTGATTTCCTCAACCGGCTGGAAATACCGCCCCGAGTCGAGCATGAACCCGCGGTAGCGAAAACGCGGCTTGTCGTCTATGTAGAGGTCGGGCACAACGCCGTTGCCCTGCAAGAGGAGCTGCTTTAGGGTCTGCAGCCCGTAAAACAGCCCGTTTTCTGCGCGCGCATAGATATAGATGCACCCGTCGCGCGAGACGAGCCGGTAGCCCTCGTCGGAATCGGCGTCGTCCGTCAGCTCCAGGCGGATGGTGTTTTCCGTCGCCTGGGAGTCGCGGTGGATATGCAAATCAAATTGTTTCCGGACAAATCGGCGGAACTCATCGATGAACGGCAGCTTGGAGATGGTCGTGTCCTCGTCTAAAACGAAGCGCGCCTTGCCGCCGGTGATGATAAGCTCGTTGGGTTGCGGAACGATGTTAAACATGGTTTCCCTCGCTGCCAAAAAACAAAGTTTGTCGCGTTTTCTTTATTATAGCAAACCCCGCGCAAAATAACAACCGTAAAAACGTGCGGAAAAAACCTGCTTTAGCCCTTGCTTTTCGGGCGGGAGTATAGTACAATAAATACACCTTAATTGGGTCGTGTACCGTGTGGGTCCTGTGCGACCACGCTCCGCGAACCATGTCAGGCGGGGAACCGAGCAGCATTAAGCGGGCAGCGAGGTGCGCCGCAGACCGCCTGCACGGTGCATGACCGAGTTAAGGTATATTCTTTTTGCAGGGAGGTTGCGCGCTATGTATCAGGTGCTTTACCGGAAATGGCGGCCGAAAACGTTCGGCGACGTCGTCGGGCAGCCGGCGGTGACCGCGTCGCTTCTGGGCGCGGTCAAAAGCGGGCGTCTCTCGCACGCCTATCTCTTTACGGGCTCGCGCGGTACGGGTAAGACCTCCTGCGCCAAAATTCTGGCGAAGGCGGTCAACTGCCTGCACCCGGTCGACGGCAACCCCTGCAACGCCTGCGAAATGTGCCGCGGGATTGACGACGGCTCCGTTTTGGACGTTATCGAGATTGACGCCGCCTCCAACAACGGCGTGGACAATATCCGCGATTTGCGCGAGGAGGCGAATTATACCCCCGCCGCCGCAAAATACCGCGTCTACATCATCGACGAGGTGCATATGCTTTCGGTCGGCGCCTTCAACGCGCTGCTCAAAACGCTCGAAGAGCCGCCCGAGCACGTGAAGTTCATCTTGGCGACCACCGAGGTGCACAAGCTCCCCGCCACCATCCTCTCGCGCTGCCAGCGGTTCGATTTCAAGCGGATTGAACCCGCGGACATTGCGAACCGGCTTTTGTACGTCGCAAAAGAGGAAAAGCTGCCGCTGACCGAGGAGGGCGCCATGCTTATCGCCCGCCTTTCGGACGGCGCCATGCGCGACGCGCTCTCGCTTTTGGACCGGTGCGCCGCCTTTGACGGGGAGATGGACGAAGCGCTCGTCAGCGAAGCGGCGGGCCTTGCCGGGCGGGAGTACCTGTTTTCGCTGTGCGCCGCCGTCGCCGACCGCAACGGCGCGCGCGCGCTCGAGCTTGCGGACGGCCTTTACCGCAACGCCTGCGGGATGGACCGGCTGCTTTCCGAGCTGCTTTCGCATTTCCGCAACCTGATGCTTGCGCGCAGCGTGCCGAATTACGGCGACCTTATCGTCTGCCCCAAAAGCGAGCTCGCCGCCATCCGTGCGCAGGCCGAGCAGTTTTCGCTGGCGCGCATTTTGAATGCCATGGACGTGCTGCAGGACGCGCTTGCGCGGCTGAAGACCGGGGTCAACGCCCGCGCCGCCGCGGAAATGGCGCTGCTGCGTCTTTCCGACCCGACGCTCGACACCGACGTGCGCGCGCTCGCGTCGCGCGTTTCGGAGCTGGAGCGCCGGCTCGACACCGGCGCCTTCACCGCGCCGGCGGCCGAACCGCAG